>Ga0233425_10003550_pt1 | contig 28039 bp, 25 predicted proteins | sample Watercolumn_Towu_2_FD_181712 | JGI IMG/M metagenome (GOLD analysis project Ga0233425, IMG submission 181712) | Freshwater microbial communities from Lake Towuti, South Sulawesi, Indonesia - Watercolumn_Towuti2014_140_MG | ecosystem: Environmental > Aquatic > Freshwater > Lake | place...
CCTGAGAAAAAAATTGTATTTCCGTTGTATTCAATTATAAAAGCAGTGTGACTTTTATCTTTCCAGAAATATGAATCAATTCCAAATCTTCCGCCTGAATGTTTTGCATAGACGCTCGTAATTTTTATTCCTTCAATTGTTATTGTTCCTCCAATTAATGTTTTTTTGAAGTTATCGGATGTCTTTAATCTGTACATTTCAAAATTCATTTCGGGAAGATAATCTTCAACCCCTTCAGGAAATACAATGTTAGTTCCGGGAAACTTTTCTTCAAGAATTTTTAAACTGTTCATACACAGGTGGTCGAAGTGACTGTGGGATAACAGAATTATGTCAGGTTTCCCTATTGAATCAAGGTTTAACTTGCACCCTGTTACCCTTTTCGTAATTCCTGCAACTGTGTTCGTTAATAAAGGGTCGGTTAAAATTTTCTTTCCGTTAATATTTATTAAAACTGTTGAATGACCTCCCCATGTTATTGAATAACCTTTGTTCTCGCTATAAACTAAGTTCTGCAGGTAAAATAAAATTAAAAAGAATAATATAGATTTTTTCATATTTAATAATATTTAATAAATAATCCCAGGTTGTATTTATTAAAATTGCTAAAATTATAATTCAACTGCATACCCATACCGCCCATTACATATAGTCCTCCTTCAATACCCGCATAATTTCCCGTATTATTACTCTTATGAAAATTATATTTTAATCCGAATGATGCAGATAATAATTCTCCGTATGGTGTTATTGGCAGAATTACTCTTGTTCCTCCCGAAAACCAGAATTTTTTTACTTCTCCTTGATTAAAATCTTTAAACGATAACTCTGGCTGGATAAAAATCTCTGCTGACCCTGCAAATCTTCTCACGGGTTTTATAAAAAATGTCTGAAAACTGGAAACATATTTATTTGCAGAGAAAGAATAATTCAAAGGTATTATTTGCCAGCGTAAACCGAAATTTATTTTGTTACTTTCGTTATTTTGATAGACAACAGGTGATGGAATCGCCTGTAATACCAACCAAGAAGAATACTTTATAAAGGAATTTTCATTTATTTGGGAGATAGAAGATAATGGTATTATTAATATAAACGCCAATATTAATATCTTATAATTTACTTTAACCAAAGTCTTTAATTACCATTATTCAAAAATAGTTACGATTGATTAACGTAATAATAAGATATTATTAATTACTGTTAAGTTTCTGCAACATTTTTATTAACCCCTGAAGTTACGGAATCAGATAATTCTATTTAAATTCTGTGATTAGTTTTGATGTTTGGTTAAATCCAATATGGTTTATATAAGCGGCAAAAAATACTTAATTCCCATTTGTTGTTCATTAACTAAGATATTCCTTCAATCCCTGCAATCCTCCCTCTCTCCCGAATCCGCTTTCCTTGTATCCGCCAAATGGCGATGCGGGATTGAATTTGTTAAATGTGTTTGCCCAGATTACTCCCGCTTTTATTTTTTTCATAATCTTTAATGCCTTAGAACCCTTATCAGTCCATATTCCCGCGGATAATCCATATAATGTATTATTTGCTTTTTCAACTGCTTCGCTCGGTGTACGGAAAGTTAAAACAGATAATACCGGTCCGAATATTTCTTCGTTCGCTATCCTGTGTGTTTGTGCTACATCTGTAAACAGCGATGGTCTGCACCAGAATCCATTCTTCGGCAGTTTGCATTTGCTCTGATATAAAACAGCGCCTTCTTCCACCCCTGATTTTATCAGCTCGTTGATTTTATTTAATTGCATACGGGAATTTATTGCACCTACATCCGTATTTTTATTCAATGGATTTCCTACAATTAAAGTGTTAATTCTGTCTTTCAGTTTTTTTATAAGTATGTCTGCAATGCTTTCCTGCACAAGTAATCTCGAACCTGCACAGCATACCTGTCCCTGATTAAAAAATATTCCTTTTATAATTCCTTCAACCGCATCATCAAGAGGTGCATCTTCAAATATTATATTTGCCGCCTTACCTCCGAGTTCAAGCGTCAGTTTTTTGCTTGTGTCTGCAACCGTTCTCATTATAATTTTCCCAACTTCCGTCGAACCAGTAAATGCAATTTTCTTTACTTTCGGATGTTTAACTAAACACGAACCTGTGTAACCGTCGCCTGAAATTACATTCACAACACCATCGGGAATTTCCGCTTCCTGAATTATCTCCGCAAGTTTGTACAGAGTAAGCGGAGTTGTCTCAGCTGATTTTATAACAACCGTATTCCCGCAGGCAAGAGCAGGTGCTATTTTCCACGCCGCCATCAGTAATGGAAAATTCCAGGGAATTATCTGTCCGACAACACCGATGGGTTCGGGAGTTTTTCCGAAGGTAGTATATTCCAGTTTATCCGCCCATCCCGCATAATAGAAAAAATGTGCAACTGCTGTCGGAATGTCGAATGATTTTGATTCCTTGATTGGTTTACCAACATCCAATGTTTCGATAACGGAAAATTCCCGTGCTTTTTCCTGAAGTTTCCTTGCAATTCTGTAAATATATTTTCCCCGAATCTTCGGCGATAAGTTTTTCCAGATTTTATTATATGCTTTTTCTGCAGTATTTACTGCGTTATCCACATCTTTTTCATTTGCATAAGAGACTTTCGCAAGTATCTTTTCGTCAGCAGGAATTATTGTGTTAAAATATTTTTTTGTTTTTACCTGCTTCCCGTTTATAAACAAATCATACTGAGAATTTAATTTAACATGCTTTAAATCCTCGAATGATTCCGAATATTTTAATGTAAGTTTCATCTCAAATAATTTATTTTTTAATCTAAAGAAAAATAATCTCCCGATTGATAAAAACCGCTTTTCTGTTTTTTATACTGCATCAGCAAATCGTTCAATACTGAAGATGCTCCTAATCTGAATAAATTCGGTGTCATCCAATCATCCCCAAGAGTCTCGTTCAATAAAATCAAATATGCAATTGCATCTTTTGTTGTTTTAATTCCGCCCGCTGGCTTCATACCGATTTTTATTCCCGTCTCGTAATAGTAATCTTTTATTGTTTCGAGCATTACAAGTGTTACGGGGAGAGTAGCGGCAGGCTGAACTTTACCCGTTGATGTTTTAATGAAATCCGCTCCGGCAAGGATTGCAAGAACACTTGCCTTTCTTATGTTATCAAAAGTTTCAATCTCACCTGTTTCGAGAATTACTTTTAAATGAACATTTTTCTTTTTTCTGTATTTCTGGCTTTGCTGTTCCGAAAGTTTTTTGCAAAGTTCTTTCACTTTAAAAATCTCATGATAAATATATTCATAGTTTCCCGATAAAAATTCTCCGCGTGAAATCACCATATCAATTTCATCAGCACCATCTTGTATGCATTTTTCTACATCGCTAAGTTTAATGTGAAGTGAATATTGTCCCGAGGGGAATGAAGTTGCTACAGAAGCCACTTTCACACCGAACTTTCCAACTGCCTTTTTTGCATAACCAATAAGTTGAGGATATACACATACTGCCGCACAGTGGGGGATTGTATTATCCCCGGGCAGGGGAGTCTTTGCTTTCTGGCACATTGCAAAAACTTTTCCCTCTGAATCTTTTCCTTCAAGAGTCGTCAAATCTAGCATCGAAATTGCAATCCTTATCGCATTGAGTTTGTTCTCTCCTTTAATCGTTCTATTTGTAAGAATGGATGCCCTCTCCTTCGTGTAAGTCTCATCAATCCTCGTGCTGAAATGCTCAAGTTGTGTGTATATTTTATTCATTTATATTAAAATATTTCAAAAATATTTAATTATTAAGGCAATTAAATAGCGATAAGAGATTTGTGATAAGGGATTAGGAATTTTCCCTTCTGGTGATATGACCGAAACAGGTAGGGAACCCATTTAAATTTATTTTTATAATCATTTTTAATAATCTGTGTAAATCTTATTAAATCTGTGTTATCTGTGTGCTATTTTTTAATAGACTAATAATTATTTTTCAAAAATCTTATTTTATCTAAAATTATATAAAAAATGGAACCCAGACTCGAAATCCCTAAAATGTACAAACTATTCATCGGAGGAAAATTCATCCGCACTGAATCCGAAAGATATATTGAAGTTTTTAATCCATTGAAAAAAACAAAAATCTGCAACATCTCCCGTGCATCCCGTAAAGATATTAGGAATGCAGTTTCAGCCGCTCGTTCGGGATTCGATACCTGGTCTGCAAAAACAGGATATGAAAGAGCACAAATACTCTATAGATTTGCCGAAATGCTCGAAGGAAGAAAAGAACAATTCGCAGAAGAAGTTTATATCTCAACATCACAACCGAAACCAAAATGCAGAAAAGAGGTAGGGACAGCAATCGACAGAATAATTTATTATGCAGGATTCGCCGATAAATGGAGCCAGTTGATAAGTACAGTCAATCCTGTTCAGGAGGGATACTTTAATTTTTCAGTTCCCGAACCTGTAGGAGTTGTTGGCGTTATTCTTCCGGATACATTGAGTTTCCTTCCTTTGATTTCAAGAATTCTTCCTGTAATCTGTTCGGGAAATTCCTGCCTTATTATTGCAAACGAAAAATATCCTCTTCCTTCGCTTACATTGTCAGAAGTTATTGCCACAAGCGATTTTCCTTCAGGTATAATAAACATCCTCACAGGTTATAAATCCGAATTAATCCCGCACCTCGCAGGACATTACGAAGTAAATGCAATAGACTATTGTGATGAATCCCTTCAGAACAGAAAACTCATTAAAGAATTATGCGCCAATAACGTAAAAAGATTTTATGAAATTGGAAAGAATTGGGATTGGTTTTCCGACAAACTTAACGAAAACTTCAAGGAAATCGAGAAATTCACCGAACTCAAAACCGTCTGGCAAACCTCCTGATATATAAAAAATCTGTTTAAATCTTTTTAATCCTTGCCCGCTACTGCAGTTAGACAGTTGTGTTATCAGTGTGCAATATGGATTTTATTGAACTGATAAAATACTTCGCATCTTCTTTATCCAAACACAACGGTGGCAACAAACGAATTATATTATCTCCCGATGAACCTGTAATTATTTTATACTCATTCATTAGTTTATTTCTTAATTCATTTACCGGAAAATCAAACTCCAGGCCAATCATCAAACCTCTTCCTCTTACTTCTTTAATACTCGAAATATTTTTTAATTCTTTAATCAGATAGTCTCCAATTGTGCCAGCATTTTCTAAAAGTCTTTCTTTTTTTATTACTTCTAATACTGCAATCCCGCCCGCACACGCAAGCTGATTTCCTCCGAATGTTGAACCAAGCATCCCTTTCTTTACTTTAAACTTAGAACTTATTAATACTCCGCCCGCAGGAATTCCATTTGCCATACCTTTTGCAATTGTTATTAAGTCCGGCTTGATATCATAATGCTGATGTGCAAAAAATTTCCCTGTTCTTCCGTACCCCGATTGTATTTCATCGATTATAAAAACTGTATTTGTTGTGTTACAAATTTCACGAATGGTATTTAATAATTCTTTTCCCGGAATGTTTATTCCTCCTACGCCTTGTATTCCCTCGATAATTACAGCACAATATTCCCTCGTCGAAATTTTTGAAATTAGTTCTTCGGGATTATCAAAATCTACGAAATGTGTTATAACCGATTTGTTTATTTCTGCTTTAATCTTAGGATTATCCGTAGCCGATATCGACGCTGTTGTCCTTCCGTGAAATGATTTTTTAAAAGCAATTACTTTTCCTCTTCCGTTATAAAAGGAACTGATTTTTAACGCATTTTCAACTGCTTCTGCTCCGGAGTTACATAAAAATAAATTGTAATCGCTGTACCCTGATAATTTGCCAAGTCTTTCTGCTATTTCTTCTTTTAAAGAACTCTGAAAAGAATTAGAGTAAAAAATTAACTTCTCAATCTGTTCTTTAATCTTTTCAAGAAATAACGGATGACTGTGTCCGATAGAAATTACTCCGTGTCCGCCGAAAAAATCAAGATATTCATTTCCGGCTTTATCATAAACCCGGCATCCTTTCCCCTTAATTAATTCAATCTCATATAAATAATAAACGTCGTAGAATTTCATATATTAATTTATGAAAATTTCATTTGCGGCAGGATGCGACAGAAAAAATGGCATGCTTTCCGTATATCCGTATGCCCCCGCATTCAAAATCGCAAGAATATCTCCCTGATTTACTTTTGCTAATAATGCCGACTCGTCAAATACATCAAGTGCAGTGCATAAAGGACCTGCTACCATAAATTCATCTGTATCTTCTCGCCCTTCAATTAATGCTGTCATGTTTATTATCAGGTGTTTTTGCCCGATAAGAACGGGACGTATAAAATGATTTATTCCTCCGTCAGTAATTGCAATTTTTTTCCCCTGCGATTCTTTTGTATAAAGTACCCTGAATAAATAAACTCCTGCAAGCCCGGTTAAAAATCTCCCCGGTTCTGATATTAATTCTGTTTCAGAAAGAAAACTTTTATACTCTTTATCGTTTATCAGATTTATTAATTCATTTCCGAGTCTTTCTGTATCTAACATTTCTTCATCTCTTAAATACGGAATTCCAAATCCTCCTCCTGCATCTATGAGTTTAAATTGTAACCTGTGTTCCGTTGAAAGTTTTTTTGCTGTATCAATTACATTTTTTATGTTATAAAAAATTCTTTTATAATCAAGTATCTGTGAGGAATTGAAAATATGTATTCCGTTTATTTTTATGTGTTTTAATTTTTTCGCCTGGTTTATAACGTATGAAATACTTTCAATATCGATCCCAAACTTACTTACTCCCATACCTCCTATAATTCTATTTGTTTCTCCCGCTTCAAATTCAGGATTAATTCTAATCAGAATCTTTTGCTTTTTCCCGTGCTCTGCGCTTAATTTATCAATTAAAAATATTTCCTGTAATGATTCGGCGTTAATAGAAAGTAAATTATTTTCTATAGTAAACAGTAATTCTTTTTCCGTTTTACCGGGTCCAGTCATCATTATCCTTTTAGGCGGGAATCCCGCTTCCAGAGCTGATTTAAACTCCCCGAGCGATGCAGTATCACATCCCGCTCCCATTGAATTTAAAAGTTTTAAAATTTCAGAATGAGGATTACTTTTTTGTGCATAAAATATTTTGAATTTATCAGGTAATGCTTTTCGTAAAATGTTATACTGATGCGTTATTACTTTTTTTGAATATAAAAAAACAGGAGATATGTAATTCTTTACAAATTCGTTAATGCTTTCTTTTCCATTAATAGAAAAAAAAGTATTATTCTCATGTTCGTATTGTTTCATCTTAATAACTCCTCGAGAGTTATTGATGAATCTGTTTTACCGTCCCGGTATTTGATAATCACCGGACAATATAAGTGAATTCCTTCTTCCTTTCCTTTCCCGGAAGACATTGGCCTGCTTCCCGCTACTACAACTGCTCCTTGCGGAATTTCGAGTGGTTTATCTTTCGTTTTTCTGATAAATTCTCCCGTTGTATTGTCAAATACTGGAGTTGAAGCATTCAGTATTACCCCTGTTCCTATCACTGCATTATTTCTTACTATCGTTCCTTCGTATATTCCACAGTTTCCGCCAATGAATACATTATCTTCTATTATTACGGGAAGAGCACCAATCGGCTCTAATACTCCCCCTAATTGCGAAGCTGCGGATAAATGAACATTCTTTCCTACCTGTGCACACGAACCGACTAATGCATGCGAATCAATCATACAACCTGTATCTATATATGCACCAATGTTTACATAAGCAGGAGGCATTAAAATTGTACCTTCCGCGATATATGAACCCCCTCTAATTGATGTTCCTCCGGGAACTATTCTTATTTTATTTTTTAAAGAAATATTCTGCACAGGTAAAGTATCTTTATCAAAAAATTTAAATGAACCTGAATTCATTTCTTCTAAAATACCAAGTCTGAAACCAAGCATTACTGATTCTTTAACCCATAGATTAACAATCCATTCACCGTCAACTTTTTCTGCAGCTCTTGCTTCACCTCTTTCAAGTGCTGCCCTGAATTCAGCAAAATATGAAATCCCTTCTTCCCTGTTACTGCTGTCTTTTATATGATAAAATTTCCCTTTAAGATTGTTCATATTAATTATTTATTGACAATTCTTTAATTGTTTTTTTCATAATGTTGTAAGTGTTTTCCGATGATTTGTAAAGCGGAGGTCTTAAAATATTTTCTATTAAACCGAGTATATTCATTCCTGCTTTTACAGGTATAGGATTACTTTCGATGAAACAATTCTTAAACAACGGCATTAATCTGTGATGCATCGAACGTGCTTTTAAAAAATCTCCTTTCAGAATTGTTTTAAGATAATCTGATATTTGTTTAGGTGCAATGTTTGACGCAACGCTTATCACACCTTTTGCTCCCGTCACGCAAAGTGAAAGTGTTTCATCGTCATTTCCCGATACTACATTGAAATTCTCAGGTGCATTTCTGATTATCTCGCTTATCTGTGCGTAAATGCCCGATGCTTCTTTTACCGCAATCACGTTTTTAAGTTCAGCAATCTTTAATGTTGTTTCAGCATTAAGATTTATTCCTGTTCTTCCTGGTACGTTGTAAAGGATTATTGATTTTTCGGTTGAGTTTGCAATGGATTTGAAATGTTCGAATAAACCCGCTTGTGTCGGCTTGTTGTAATATGGTGTAACAATTAAATAGCCGTCAACTTCCGTTCTGTCATATTCTTTAATGGAATCAATTACATGTTTCGTGTTATTCGAACCTGCTCCGATAAAAACAGGAATTTCCCCCTTTGCTTCTTCGAGTGATATTTCAATTATTTTATTTTTTTCTTTGCTCTCAAGACAGGGAGTTTCACCGGTTGTCCCGAGTGGAATTAAAAAATGTATTCCGCTCCTTATCTGCCTTTTTACAGTCTTTCTGAACGCATTATAATCCACATCCAGATTTGTTTTAAACGGAGTAACTAATGCCGTCCCAACCCCTTTTAATTCTTTTCTCATTTTTTTATTGATTATTATTTAAAATTTAAAAATTGAAATTTAAAAATTGAAATTTAAAATTTTACATTTGAAATTTATGATTTCATTTTTTCATCTTCCCTTTTCCATCTTCCCTTTTCCATTATTCATTAATCATTGTTCATTAATCATTGTTTTGAACAATTCCCTAAACTCAACACATCCGTTTACATTATCAATCCATTCCGCCGCGAGTACTGCTCCAAGTGCAAATCCTTCTCTTGAATATGCTTCGTGCCTTATGTTTATTTTATCTACTTCAGATTCGAATCCAATATCGTGTATTCCCTTTATGTATCCGCTTCTGACTGATGAAACAGGAATTTCCTTTTTATAATTTTTATTTAATATTTTATTAAGTGTAATTGCTGTCCCCGAAGGTGCATCTTTTTTTTCTTTATGATGTAATTCCATAATATATGGGTCATAACCGAAACCGGAAAGTAAATTTCCCGCATATTCTGTTATGTTGAATAAAATGTTCATACCTACCGAAAAATTCGTTCCGTAAATAAGTTTCTTGTTCTTTGATTTAAAATAATTTTTTACTTCATCGATAATGTCATACCAGCCTGTAGTCCCAACAATCGCTCCGTCAAATTTATCCGCAATCAATTTATAATTATTTTTGAAAGCCGAAGGTATTGTAAAATCTATACAGATTGAATTTCCGCTTTGAAGTGAGTTTAATTCCTCTGTACTGTCACATTTTACAAAAATTGTATGCCCTCTCTTTACAATAATTTTTTCTATTTCTTTCCCCATTTTCCCGTAACCGCTTATTGTAACTTTCATAATATTATCCGAATAATTCTTTATGTAAAGTTTTTAAAACGTCATTTAAATTATTTCTTTCTACCACAAAACTTATATTTACAAGCGATGCACCCTGTGAAATCATTGTAATATTATAATCTCCGAGTACCTGAAATATTTTTTTTGCAATTCCCGGAATGTATTTCAGATTACTTCCGACTATGCATACAAGTGATTTGTCTTTTTCGACACTCACTTCCGAAAATTTCGAAAGCTCTTTTACAATTTCTGAAATATTTTCTTCATTATCGAGTGTAAGCGAAACATTCACTTCTGATGTTGTTATCAGGTCAACTGATGTTTTATATAAATCGAATACTTCAAAAATCCTTTTCAGAAATCCGTGTGCAAGAAGCATTTTCGGGGAATAGATATTGATAACTGTTATTTCCTCTTTACTTGTGATGGATTTAATTAATGACTGTGAATTCTTTCTTTCTTTCTTAATTAAAGTGCCTTCTCCTTCAGGTGAATGTGAATTTAAAACCCTTACGGGAATATTTTTTTCCACTGCGGGCATTATTGTTGAAGGATGTAAAACTTTTGCACCGAAAAATGCAAGTTCCGCCGCCTCCTTAAAGGATATTTCCTTGACTATTTTTGTCCCTTCAACAATTCTCGGGTCGGCAGTAAGAATTCCGTCAACATCCGTCCATATTTCAAGTTCATCCGCATTCATAGCCATAGCAATTATCGAAGCTGAAAAATCAGAACCTCCGCGACTGAATGTTGTTGTAATTCCGTCTTCCGTGTTCGCTATAAATCCCTGCGTTATTGCAACCTTGCCTGAATTTATTATTGGTTCAAGTTTTTCAGGTGTCTTTTTTCTAATTAATTCAAAATTTGGCTCGATGTTTGAAAAATCTTTATTGGTAAACATAAATTCCCGTGCATCAGTCAATTCTGCTTTGATTCCGTTTTGATTTAATGTATAACTTATAATCAATGTCGAAAGTAATTCACCGAATGATGCAACTTTCGAAATACTTCTGATGGATAATTCTGATAACAGGTTAATTCCTTTTATTATATCTCTGAGCTCATCAATTAAGTCTTTTATCTTCTGATTTAATTCATCTAATATTTTATCATTTGATATAAGTTCTCTTGCAATTTTTAAATGCCTTTCTTTAATCTGCTTAATAATTTCCGAAGCCCTTTCATAATTTCCTTCCGATGAAGTTTTGCAGCATTCAAGCAATTTATCTGTTGTTTTAGCCGTTGCGGAAAAAACTACTACAGGTTTTCTTTCTAAACGTGATTTAATTATTTCTATTACTCTCTTAATTGCATCCGAATCCTGAACCGAAGTCCCACCAAATTTCATTACTATCATTGCTTTTCAATCCTTTCTAAATACCCGTTATGTAAAAGCCATTCTGCATTTAATATTGCCGCACCTGCTGCCCCGCGGATAGTATTATGTCCGAGTGCAGTATATTTCCAGTCAAGCACACTGCATTTTCTCATTCTGCCGATTGTTATCCTCATTCCCTTGTCAATGTTTGCATCTGTCAAAGGTTGCGGTTTGAATTCATCTTCGGAATAATCAATCACTTTTTCAGGAGAAAAATTATATCCAAAGTTCTTTATTTCGTATAAAGAATTTATAATTTCTTCTTTAGTTGCTTTTTTTAATGTTTCAACCGAAACCGAAAGCAAATGCCCTTCTCTTACAGGCACACGGTTGCATGAAGCTGAAATTTTGAAATCTGCAAAATTAATTCTGCCTTTTTCAAACGCCCCGAGAATTTTTAAAGTCTCAGATTCTATTTTTTCCTCCTCATCTTTTATATATGGAATAATATTTCCAAGAATATCTAATGAAGGTACTCCCGGATATCCCGCACCGGAAATTGCTTGCATTGAAGTTACTATAACTCTTGATAAACCAAAATTTTTATAAATCGGATACAGAGATATCGCAAGAGCTATTGTTGAACAATTTGGATTTGTTACTATATATCCTCCTGATCTCCATCTTTCAATCTGAAATTTTAATAAATGAAAATGTTCCTGATTGATTTCAGGAATCACAAGCGGAACGTCTTCGTCCATCCTGTGATTTTTTGAATTGCTGATTACTATATATCCTGCCTTTGCAAGTTGAGCTTCTATTTCACCTGCAACAGAAGAATCAAGTCCCGAAAATAAAACCTTTGCATCCAGCTCCGGTTCGCATTTTTTTATCTGCATTTTTTTTACTGAATCCGGTATCGGACTTGATTCTTTCCAGTTCACTCTGCTTTCATATGTGCTGCCTGATGATTGTTCGGAAGCGGCAATTTCTGTTATTTCAAAATCCGGATGACCTGAAAGTAATGCAATCAGCTTTTGTCCTACTGCACCTGTACATCCGAGTATTCCTGTCTTAATTTTCATTTATTATTTTTTTGTAAATTATTTTTACATCATTTACCGCTTTATATAAATCATCTGTTTTAATAAACTCATTCTCCGTATGTGCATCGATAATGTTTCCCGGACCGTACAATATTTTGTTTTTAATATTTGTAAAAGCCGGTGCATCGGAACCGTAAGATACTATTCCTGTCCCAAATCCCTCTACTGTATAGTAATTCATTGGTTTGTCTCCGTAAAGATATTCAATCTCCGTCATATCATCTTTTATCTCATTTATTTTATCCTTTAACATATTATCTGTTGAAAAAGTTGTTCTGAAAAATATTTTACATTCCGCATTATCAGACAAAACGTTATGTGCATTCATTGATTTAACTTTTCCTATATTGAATGTGGTTTTTCCAAGAATTTTATCTTCAGGCAATTTTATTTCCCCGAGTTTATTTATAAATTCATTCATTCTCATAACTGCACTGTCTCCTGATTCAGGATATCCCGAATGGCAGCTTTTCCCCTTGAAAATTGCTTTAAAAAGAAGATTACCCTTTGCAGCTTTTATTAATTTATTTTGAGTCGGTTCTCCTATAAAAATATAATCACACCCTTTGATTAATTCGTTTGCCTTTATTGCACCCTGTGAACCGTCTTCTTCTCCACTTGTCATCAGCATACCAATGTCATTGTATCCTTCTGATTTAAGTTGTTTGAAAACTTCGAACAAAAAAGCAATCTGTCCCTTTGCATCACAAGAACCTCGTCCATATATAAAATTCCCATCTATATTAGCCGGAATATACGGAGGTACGGTATCAAGATGAGAACAAAATATCACTTTCGGATATCCATATCGAAAAAATACATTTAATCTTTCTCCTTCCGTCCTATGAATTTCTGATTCTGCACCATCTGGCTTGTAACTTTTAAAAATATATTCGGCAAGTTCATTCTCCTTACCGGAAGTTGAATCAAACTCCAATATGTCCATCAAAAAATCAATCATCGGTGCAATATAACATTATTTTTAAAATTTTCAATATCTTACATAATACAAATTGATAAAATAAAATTCCGAAATATAAAATAAATACATTACCAATCTAAACCTTATAAACCTAAAAACTCCCCACACTCAACACACTCCGCACTTCTTTCACTTCTTGCATTGATTTAAATATAGATATTAATTAGTTTGAATTTCTTATTTTGAAATAACTTTTTCTTAGATTTACTTAATTTTTAATATAATTTATGGAAAAAAATAAAGTTGGTATTGTAGGTTACGGTGCTTATATCCCTCGTTACAGAATCAAAGTGGAAGAAATTTCTAAAGTGTGGGGGGCTGATGCTGAATCTTACAAAAAAGGTCTCGAAGTGCAGGAAAAATCCGTTCCCGCACAGGACCAGGACACGATTTCTATGAGTGTGGAAGCTACAAAATATGCTCTAAAAAGAGCCCCGGTTAATGTTGCGGATATTGGTGCTATTTATATTGGCTCGGAAAGTCATCCCTACGCTGTAAAACCTTCAGGCACTGTAGTTGCCGAAGCAATCGGTGCAACCCCAAATATCCATTGTGCCGATTATGAGTTTGCTTGTAAAGCGGGCTCGGAAGCAATGTTCGTTGCGATGAGTCTTGTAAAAGCAGGTGAAGTGAAATATGCAATAGGAATCGGCGGAGACACTTCTCAGGGAGCACCCGGCGATGCACTCGAGTACACTGCGTCTGCAGGTTCTGCTTCGTTCATTATGGGTACAGAAAATCTTCTTGCCGAATGTATTTATACTCATTCATTTATGACCGATACACCTGATTTCTGGAGAAGGGAATATATGCATTATCCGCGTCACGGAGGAAGATTCACCGGTGAACCCGCATATTTCAAGCATACTCTCGGATGTGCAAATGCTTTGCTTGAAAAATCCGGAATGAAACCATCCGATTTTGCGTTCGCAGTTTTTCATCAGCCCAACGGAAAATTTCCAAAACGTGCTTCCAAAATGCTTGGCTTTTCATTTGAGCAAATCAAACAGGGATGGCTTGTTCCTAAACTCGGTAATACTTATTCTGGAGCTTCACCTATCGGTTTGACTGCAATTCTTGATATTGCAAAACCCGGAGATTATATCTTTATGGTGTCGTATGGTTCAGGTTCGGGAAGTGACGGATTCATTTACAAAGTTACTGATAAATTACCCGCTGTCCAGAATCTTGCTCCGCATACATGGACCCAACTGAACGATAAAATTTATCTTGATTACGGAACATATACAAAATTCCGCAAGAAAATATTAATGGCTGAGTAATTAATTCTAAGTAGAAAAAAATAGAACGCAGATGAAACGGATTGGACAGAAAAATATCGGATTTTTTTAAAAAATTAAATCAATGAAAATCAGTCAATTCTGTGTTAATCTGTGGCGAAAAAAAATTTAATAAAAACATTTAAAAAACTATAATAAATTATGAGAGATGTAGCAATAATAGGTGTCGGACTTCAGAAATGGGGCGAACTATGGAAAAAATCTTTCAGGGACATTTTTGTAGAAGCCGCACTTAATGCACTGGATGATGCAAAAATTGACAGGATTGATTCTATGTATATCGGTTGTATGACCGGTGGCTTATTTGTAGGTCAGGAACATCTTGCTTCTTTAATGAGCGATTATCTTGGACAAAAAAATATCCCAGCGGCAAGAGTTGAATCTGCCTGTGCTTCAGGAGGTCTTGCTGTGAAAATGGGATTTCTCGATGTAGCATCAGGGATGAGTGATATCATCCTTGTAGGCGGTGTCGAAAAAATGACTGATGTTGACGGTGGCGGTGCTACAGCCGCACTTGCAACTGCTGCAGACCAGGAATATGAAGTCTATAACGGCGTCACATTCCCCGGTCTTTATGCGATGATGGCACGTGCACATATGGATAAATTCGGGACAAAAGTGGAACATCTTGCCTCTGTTGCTGTGAAAAATCATAAAAACGGGTTGGATAATCCTTACGCACAATATCAAATGAAAATTTCAGTCGATGATGTTTTGAAATCTGTTATGGTTGCTGACCCGCTTCACATCCTTGATTGTTCCCCGATTACAGACGGTGCGGCGGCAATTATTATGTGTGACCTCGAGACAGCAAAGAAAATTTCGAAAAAACCATTGGTAAAAGTTATTGGAATCGGACACGCAACAGACAGCATCGCACTCCACAGCAGAAAAGATTTTACAACTTTAAATTCTACAGTCAAGGCTGCTGAAAAAGCATATAAAATGGCTGGAATAAAACCTTCAGATGTTAATGTTGCTGAAGTACACGATTGCTTTACAATAGCGGAAATTATTGTATCCGAAGATTTAGGATTTTTTGAAAAAGGAAAAGGCGGTTTTGCAGCAGCAAATGGCGATACCGCACTTGAAGGAAAATTCCCGATTAATACAAGCGGCGGTTTGAAGTCAAAAGGACATCCGGTTGGTGCAACGGGAGTTGCACAGGTGATTGAAATTGTCAAACAATTAAGAGGTGAAGCTGATAAGCGTCAGGTAAAAAATGCCAGAATCGGAATGACACAGAATATGGGCGGTTCGGGCGGTAGTTCTATAATTCATATTTTGAAAGGAGAATAAAATATGTCAGTAGCAAAATATTGGAGAGAAATCCCTCAGAGATATCGCTTTGAAGCGAATAAATGTAAAAAGTGTGGAAATATTTCTTTCCCGCCGAGACTGATTTGTCCCGAATGCGGAAACCGTTCATTCGAAAATTGTAAAATACTCGATACGGGTAAAATCCTTACATATACGATTATTGAAGTCGGTCCAACTCAATTTTCAGAACAGGTGCCTTACTGCGTTGCAATAGTAGAACTCGATGACGGAGTGAAAATTACAACACAGATTGCTGATTTCAATAAAGATAAAACAAAAATCGGTTCAAAAGTCCGCCTTGAATTCAGAAAAATTCAACAGGACGGTAAAGCCGGAATTCTTATGTACGGCTACAAAGCAGTAATAACAGACTGAGTTTTTTTTAATAATTATGTAGTCGCAGAACCTATCCAAATATCATATTTGTCATCCTGAATTTATTTCAGGATCTCATTTCAGTTTTATAAATGTTAATTAGATTCTGAAACAAGTTCAGAATGACAAGTTCTTATCGTGGCGTCAGGTGTTTCCACCTGACGCTAATTATTTTCAGTCGGGAGGAAACTCCCGACTGCCCCCCCTTCCATTCCAGCGCAAGCTGGAATCCAGAAGATAAACTCAGTTTATTGTTTGTCGTTTTAATAAAATCATCGTTATTCAGAAGTCTCTAATTACTAATTATTAATTACTAATTCGCTTTCGGCAAACTAATAATAAACTTACTCCCTTTATCTTTTTCGCTTTCCACCGAAATTGTTCCTTTGTTCTTTTCAATGAATTCTTTGCACAGAATTAAACCAATTCCGCTTCCTTTTTCATTTTCTGTCCCTTTTCGTGTGTATGCGGATTCAAGTTTGAATAATCTTGCAATATCTCCTTTTCCCATTCCTACCCCTGTATCCGAAACAGTAATAAAAATTGTATCATCTTTTTCTTCTGCATCGAGTGTAATTTTTCCTCCTTTTGGTGTGAATTTTATAGCGTTATTTACAAGGTTTCGGATGACTGTATTTATCATGTTTTTATCTGCAAGAACTTCTATATTATCCTTAAGATTTGAAATTAACAACAAGTTTTTCCTTTTTGCATTTTCTCCGAATATTTTTATTGTCGCATAAAACACTTCATACAAGCTTACATTTTCCGGAAGTGATTTTATCCTGCCCGTTTGAGCACCTGTCCATTGCAGTAAATTATCAAGCAGGTTGTATGTTTCAACTGATGTCTTGTATATACTTTCTGCTATTTCTTTGATTTTATCTTTTTCCAGTTTATCGATTATATTTGGCAGTAATTCCGAAAAGCCAAGAATAATATGAAACGGACTCCTCAAGTCGTGTGATATTATCGAATAAAATTTGTCTTTTGCAATGTTCGACTCCTTCAATTCCTCCGTATATTTTCGTAATCTTTCTTCCGCCGCTTTCCTTTTTGAAATATCCACAACAATTCCCGTAAAACCGATTGGAATTCCGTCTGCGTTTTTTATTACTGTCGCGCTTAATTCAACGGGAATTATTGTCCCGTCACTCGTTATCATTTTATACTCGGCATTTCTTTTTGTTCCCTCTTCTATTACAGTCTTGTGCCTTTCAAATAATCTTTGATGGTCTTCTTTAATTACAATGTCAAATATTGTCTTTCCGATAATTTCATCTCTTCTGTTAAACTTGAATAACTCATAACCCCGTTTATTTAAAAATAATATTTTCCCGTTAATATCGGTTAATAAAATTGCATATGGCGAAGTATCTATAAGAGTTCTGTTTCTTTCTTCGCTTTCTCTTAACGCCTCCTCTGCTTTTTTCTTTTCTGTTATATCGTACATCACACCTTCAAAACCCCATAATTTTCCTGTTTCGTCGCCTACACTTCTGATAAATTCACCAATCCATCTTACTTTCCCGTCTTTTCTGATTATTCTGTATTCCTGTTCTGTTGCATATCCCGGATTTTGAAATTCCTTTCCTTTTTTTATTATTTTGTTTTTATCGTCAGGGTGAATTACTTTATCCCATGGAGGATTTCCTTTAAGTATATCCTCTTCCTTATAGCCTGTTATCTTTTCAACCGAACCGTGAAAAAATGATGGGATAAAATCAGTTCCGCCTTTGAAAGCTATACCCTGAAAGTTCTGTAAAAATGAACGGTATTTCTCTTCGCTTTTTTCAAGTGCTTCCCTTGATTTTTTTATTTCGGTTATGTCTGTTAATATTCCTATTGAACCTATAATATTTCCATTAATATCATAATATGGAGTTCCTTTTACCTCACCCCAGAACATTTCACCATTCTTTTTCTTGAATTTTAATTCATATATATCGGAAATATTTTTTTTGCGAAGATTTGTTTTTTCAAATAAAACTTTTGATTCCTCTTTCTCATACACCAATTCATTGTCTGATTTTCCTATAAGTTCTTCAAGAGTATATCCGTATAATTCACAAAATCGTTTGTTTGCATAATTTATAACATTGTTATTATCTACGAAAGCAACTGCTTCCTGTAGATTATCAATCAGCAATCTGAATTTTAACTCACTTTCCTTTAATGCGGTAACTGCTCTGTGCCTTTCAGTGATATCTCTAACAACACAAATAATCCCTTTGTCTTTTGTTATTGACAATGATAATTCCTGCGGAAAATATGACCCATCTTTTTTTTTCCCTGTCGCTTCCCCTCTCCAGACACCAGTTTTGTATAAAGAGGGCATTATGTTATTATAAAACCTGTCAAGTTCCTCACTGCCATATAGTATTTCCCAGGTTTTCCCGATTAGTTCTTTTTCTGAATCATATCCGTAGATATTAACGTGTGCGTCATTTAAAAATAAATATTCCCCTTTATCATTTAAAATTGCCATCCCGTCAATGGATGTTTTTATAGCAGATACGATATCTATATTGGAATCTGTTTCAAATCCTCTTTTTTTCTCCATAATCTTGATATGATAAATTGAATTTTTTGTAATTCAAAATATTAAAGTATCAATCTTTATTAAAAAAATAAATGTATTTTTGATATGAAATTCCATTTAATTCTGTTATATACCTTAAGGACCCTATTAACTTTCTTTTTCAAGTATATAAATCACCCAGGGTGCAATTTTGGTCTCATTAACCCAATTATATGGTTCATTTCCCGTTGCTAAAGGTTTTAGAATGGAGATAAGCCGTAATTCGGATTTTAAATAAATTTCTCTGTATTTTTCATCCGGACAAATAATATCTTCTACAGGTCTTTTATCATCCGTATCTTTTATAATAATTTTTACCTTCTCCCCGCATTTTTTACTATTGTTTTCGGGAAAATCCTTCGTGCTGAAAGATAACCATTCATTGATATATATCTCGGGTGATGAGACAATGCTTATTATTTTTCCTTTACCGGTTAATAAATTTCTGAGATTTTGAAAAATTTTTATTTTTTGTTCTTCTGTTGGAATGTTGTCAAATGTAAATGCCGAAAAAATTAAATCAAATGAATATTTATTTAATGTCGAAAAATTATCGTCACTGATTAAATAATATTTACAATCTGATTTTATTTTTCCGGCTATCTCAATCATTTCTTTTGATATGTCAATTCCAATAGTGTCAAAACCAAGTTTGCTGAGAAATCTTGTGGAGCGACCTGTCCCGCATCCGAAATCGAGAGCTTTATTTTCTGATATATTTTTTTTTACAATTTTAGGTATATCCCTGAATGCAAGATAATATGTGTTGTGAAACTCAAGTCTGGCATAGCTTTCCGCTCTTTTTAAATCTTCATATGAATTTCTGAATTTCATTCTACAATTATCAATTTTCCATTATCAATTGAATACTTCCGCTCTTATGCCTTCTTTTTCTAATAATATTTTTAATCTTTCGAAGTGTATATAATCCAGTTTACTTATTCCCTCTGATGGGAAACCTCTGTCAATAGTGTATATTTGAACTGATAATGGTTTTATTTTTTTCAAACGATTTATCCATTCTGTAATATTTTTGTTATTGTAATTCCCAAGCCTGCCTTCGGTGAATAATGATTGAATTATTGTATCTTTGAGTAAGGATAATCCCTCCGTTATATTATGCAAATGAATTCCTTTTGCAGGGTTGTTATAATAATTAAATGTTGTTAAATCTCCTGAATCGAATTTCATTATTCTCACATCCAGCTTTGATAGAGCAATTCTTATCACTGGTTCATTAACTTTTGTTGAATTCGATAAAATCGCTGTCATTGATTTTGGAGAGTATTTATTTCTGAGTTTAATCACAATGTCAACTATTTCAGTAAAATCAGGATGCATTGTAGGCTCACCGTTTCCGGAAAATGTAATGTAATCAGGATATATTTTGCTTTTTGTATCTTTTAAATTCAGTAAATATTTTTCAAGAGTGTCCGCTATTTCATTAACTCCGGGTATTTTTGTATTTTCCTTTATTTCATTAGATGTAATATCCGACCATCCGTATTGGCAATATTGACAATCGAAAGAACATATTTTTACGTCAAGCGGTAATACGTTAATTCCAAGTGAATGCCCGAGACGTCTTGAATTTACCGGTCCGTAAATAATTCCTTTTTGAAGTCTGATTACCGACATTTTATTTTAATATTTAAAATTGTTTGATTGCAGTTCCAAGATTTTTAATTCCTTTGTATATTTCTTCTTCGTTTAGTGTTGAAATTGAAAGTCTGTAATACATTTCTTTATTCTTTGACAGAAAAAATGAATCCCCGGATTCAGCATGTACTCCATTATAATTCATTATATTTAATAAATTGTTTCGGTTCTCATTTTTCAGATTCTTGATTTTTATCCATATGAGATAACCACCGCTTGGCTTTGTCCATTCTGATTTTTCTTTTGGAATAAATTTCTGTAATGCTTTTAAAGCTGCTTGCATTCGTTTGCTGTATATCCTTTGCATTTTCTTTATATGCAAATCGTAATATCCTTCTTTGCAGAATTCGTATAATGCCGCCTGCTGGAGTGCGTTTGAGGAAAGATCGGTGAATCGTTTAATCGCCAGTATTCTTTGTATGCACTCTTTCTCGGCAGCAATCCATCCTATTCTTATTCCGGGGAATAATACTTTAGAAAATGTTCCGAGATAAATTACTATCTGGTTCTTGTCCATCGATTTTATCGGCAGAATTATTTTTCCGGAATATTTCATTTCCTCTTCAAAGCCGTCTTCAATTATAGGTATTCTGTTCTTTTCACAAATTGAAATTAATTCTTCTCTGTGTGTTTGCGACGTTGAAATACCTGTCGGATTGTGAAAGTTTGGTATGGTGTATAAAAATACAGGTTTTTCTTTTTTCAGTACATTCCTGAAATATTTTAAATCAAGTCCCTCAGGTTTCATCGGGATTCCGATGATTTTTATCTGGTAATATTTAAATAATGGTAATGCCATTGAATAGGTAGGGGATTCAATTGCAATGGATTTCCCCTGTGATGTAAATAATCTTAAAAGCAAATCAATTCCCTGTTGTGCACCGTTAGTTATTAAAATTTCTTCAGGGCTGACGTTGATATTGTGCAATTGAAATCTTTCGGAAATAAATTCTCTGAGGGGATAATAACCTGCTCCGTCTCCGTAATTTAAAAAACTTGAATTAATAGTGGTTAGGACTTTGTTTATGCTTCTTCTGAAATTATCTACAGGAAAAAGCCTGTTATCCATTATTAATCTGCTGAAATCAACAATGTTTTTTTTGTTATTTTGTTTATGTTGTGATTTGTGAATCCGGAAAGATTTATAAATTATATTGCTTGCTTCTGAGGTTGATTTATCCCAGTTGATTATTCCTTTTTCTTTTTTGTTGTCTTTTGTGGCAATTTGCAAACGGTTTCTTACTCTTGTGTATGAACCTGCACTGCTTTCAGTATATCCGAGAGACCATAATTCCTCGTATGCTTTTATCACAGTGGAACGGTTTATACCAAGCTTCAATGCAAGATTTCTTGAAGAGGGAAGTATAGTTTCAGGTTTAAGAATATCTTTTTCAATCATTGAAATAATTTCCCCGGTAATTTGCTTGTAAATCGGCTGGTCTTTCTTCAAATCAATTTTAATTAAAAGCATATTATACAAAATAAGTTAAATGCAAATTAATAATAAAATGGCTGTCTTACAACAACCAATTATCATTAAAATTATACCAGCCAATTATATTGATGCGGATTAATATTCCCATCTTAATATAAAAAAAAACGTTCCAAAATTTTCATCCTGAAACGTTTTTTAAAAACTATTAACTAATATCTGAAAATTATTTCACCAGCATCATTTTCATCGTCTGTGAAAAATCTTTTCCTTCAAGAGAGTAAAAATAAATTCCGCTTGCATAATTTGATGCATCCCAGTCATAATTATATATACCTGCGGCTAATGTCTGATTCAACAGATTTTCAATTGTTTTCCCGGTAATATCCCGTATTGTTAATTTTATAAATGAAGATTTTGGGATTTCGAATCTGATGTTTGTTACAGGATTAAATGGATTTGGATAGTTTTGCTTTAAACTGTAAGAAACCGGTACTTCTTTTGAAATATTTCTGATACCGCTTGAACTTTTAACTATTATTCTTTTACCCGGAGCCCAGTTCCAGTCATCTCCTCCTGTCGAACCATTACTGTTTGTTGCAAGTCCTGTCGCAAATAATGAATCTGTTCCGGAAATAGATGGAGCTGTATAGTTAAACTGAACGGTAACAGACCCGCTGGTCATTGGAATATTATTATTATGAGTCAGTTCTCCGTTCGATAAATGTATATTACTTGAAACTGCGGACAATGTTCCGTTCTTTGCTGCAATATCCAGCCCTGCCCCTGTTTTACTTGCCTTTGAAACAGTCAATGAATATTGTTTTGTTTGATTTACTGTAACTGTATCAGGACCTGTTATACTAACAATCACATCTGCTGTAAAAGCAGCATTGTGGCAGGTACATCCTGCTGTTGTGGTTTTTTTAGTGTATCCCGTTGCACCGCTGCTAAATGCATACAATACTACAGATAATAGTAAAACAAAAAAAACTGAACCTGATATTACAATTACATTTTTGTTGAATAAATTTTTCATTTCTTTAATTATTATTATTTTAAAAAAATTAATTAATTTTATATCAAACTTATATATTTTCTATTTCACCAGCATCATACGTCTCATCTCGACGAAGTTTTCAGACTGTAATTTATAAAAATATATTCCGCTTGCAAGTTCCGATGCATTCAATTGATATGTATATTCACCAGAAGCCATTTTTCCGTTTAAAACTGTTTTGATTTCTTTACCATTTATATCATAAATTTTTAAACTTACGGATTTATTTTCCGGAATGCTGAATTTAATTGTAGTCACAGGATTGAATGGATTCGGGTAGTTCTGTGCGAGTTTATATCCATTCACGATTGTTCCCGTTAATTCTACACCGGTTGCTGAAACTGAAAAAGAACCTGACATAAATGGGGCGTGAGGTGTGCAAACGTAGTTGTAAATTCCTGCTTTTGTAACTTTGTAAATAAAAGTTGTATTGGAACTTGTTATTGGTGCATCCCATGTCGCCGCTCCTGATGGGATTGTTGTCGAAGTGGTTGTGTGTGACCCGCTGACCCACACCCATTTGATTGTGTCCCCGATATGAACGTTCGTTAAATTGTTTGGAGCGAAATTATTTCCCCCCTGCCCGACGTTTACAATAAATGTAGTACTGTTGCCTTTTGAAATCCAAAAAGCTAAAAAGATTAAAAGTGTTAAAAAATATTTTTTCATCTCGTTTAAATTTTTATTATTATTGCAAATGATAACATTACAAATTTTTTTTTAGTTCCTGATTAATACAAAATAAATTGAATGTTATAAAGTTTTAATTTTTTTCAAAAATTTGAACATTATTAAATAAATTTATGTTTTTGGTAATGATTAGAAAATTAATTCTTTATAATTATGCCGAACGCTGCACATTTACATATTTTGCTGAATCATTTTCCTGTAATAGGAACTATGTTTATTTTTGTATTAATGGTTTTTGCTTTATACAGCAAAAATGAAAAATTAAAACATTTTTCGATGATTCTTTTCATTGCACTTTCGCTTCTTACGGTTGTTGTTTATAATAGCGGTTTAAAAGCAAAAGGTATTGTAAAAGGAATGGAAAGCATAGTTGAGGAAAATATAGAAAAACATGAAGAATTTGCAGACATAAGTTTTATTGCTATTGAGATTTCCGGAGTTATAACTTTTCTTATTCTTGCACATTACAGGTTCTCAAAACCCGTCCCGAATTTTATTTCAATTGTTTTTCTTTTCCTATTGCTGATTATACTTGCAATGATGATTTATACTTCTCATCTTGGTGGAAAAATTTCACATTTAGAAATCATGACAAAATAATATTTAATAATCTTACATAAACATATAATAGAATGAAAAAAATAAAAGTTTTATTGTATATAGTCTTTTTAGGAATAATCCTTCTAAACGGATGTTCAAAATCCGATAAACCGTTAAAAAATCCTGAAACAAAAAAAGAACCTCCAGTACAGAATAATCAGCAAAATGAATTATCATCAAAAGGGAAAGAAATATTCTATTCTGTATCCGAAAAAACGGGTTTGAAATGTGCCGATTGTCACAGCGACGGTACTAATACTGCAAATATACATTTAAAATTCTGTGCTGATATCTTTAACGCAAATAAAAGACCGTCAACATATTTTGGTATGTTTAAAGGAGATGATGTCCCGAAAAATGCAGGAGGTGCTGTTCTTTGCTGGAAAAGATTTCTCGGGATGGAAACGCCTCTTACCGATGAACAAATTAGTTTATTAAACGCATATTATGAATTTGCAGGCAAAGGTATGGAAGTAAAGGAATTCAAATTTACAACTATTGCTTTGCCAAAAAAAGATAAAGCAAAATTAAAAGAAGACCAGAATAAGATTGCCGGTATGCAGGGTGATAAGGTCAAAGGAGAAAAATTGTTTGAAGACGCCTGCAAATTCTGCCATCAGAAGAATTCTACCGTTAAAGATGTAACAAACATTTTTAAAAATTTTGACGGAGATTTGAATTCAATAGTTTTTCAAATCAGGATTGGGAGTAAGCATATGCAGTTTTATCCTTATGAATTAATCTCCGATCAGGATATAGCAGATCTGTCCTCCTTCATACTTGGTAAGAAATAGAAAAAAGATTTAAAAAGTTTTTTTATCTTTTTTCTGAATCTTTACTAATTTACTTTTTACATTTTACATTTACTAATTACAGTAATATTTTCTTATCTAATTATTATGTATTATAAAATGATATTATTTAGTTTTAAATAAACATTTACCAAAACAAATGTATCAATGTTGTTCTTATTCTTGACAATTAAATAAAATATATTTAAGTTATTATATATAGAAATTTTTCAGTTTATAGCGATTAGGTGAAAATATAGATTTTACTAAAGAACTTTCAAACAAAAAATTTTTTCCAAAATAATTTTTTGAATCGTAATGAAAAATAAAAAGAGGTTTTTAGAAAAAAATATTTTTTTAATATCGTTACTCTTTTTTCTTATTAAATTTTCCTTCGGGCAAAATCAATGGGTTATATACACACCACAAAATTCGGGTTTGCCCGATTCATTTGTAAATGGTATTTTAATTGATAGTAATAATGTTAAATGGATAACAACAAGTAACGGATTTGCAAAATTACAGGGAAATACCTGGACTGTTTATGATACAACAAATTCCGGTTTACCACATAATACTTGTGGTGGAGTTACTCAAGACAAAACAAACAAAATATGGTTAAACACTTACGGTAAAGGTATTGCAAAATTTGACGGTGTAAATTGGACAGTATATAATTTAGAAAACACAGGAATGCCAATAAATCATACTACAAGTATAGCATTTGATAATATTAATACTAAATGGATTGGAGGTATTGGTGTTTTTAATTTTAATGATACATTATGGTTAAGATATTATACCGGAAATTCGGGAATTCCAAGCAATATGGTAACAAATGTTTTTATGGAAGGAAATATTTTATGGGTTGCAACCGCTGATGCTGGAATGGGGAGGTTCGACGGACAAGACTGGATAGTTTATAATAATAATAATTCCGGTTTACCAAGTAACTGGGTATATATGATAAAGATGGATAGTTATAACAATAAATGGATTGCAACTTTTTTCGGAGGAGTAGCAAAATTTAATTTTTCACAAAACTTATGGACAGTGTATAATACCGGTAATTCAGGTCTTCACGACAATAATACATTTTCGATTTATGTAGATAATAATAATGTAAAGTGGATAGGTGCAAGCGGGTGTGCAAGGTATAACGACACGAACTGGCAGATTTTCCTTTATTCATTTATCGGTGATGTATTTAATTTTGCAAAAGATAAATATGGAAATATGTGGATTTGTACTACGAGAGGACTTTATGTTTATAATCCAACTGGAGTAATAGGCATCAATAATAATACTTCTGTGATTTCTGATAATTTTGATTTATTTCAAAATTATCCAAATCCATTTAATTCAATATCAAAAATTAAATATCAATTATCAAATATTCAAATTAAAAATCAAAAAGTTAAACTTATTATTTTTAATTCTATTGGACAAAAATTAATGACCTTAGTAGACAAAGTACAGACACCCGGAATTTACGAAATTTCTTTTGATGGAAGTAATCTGGCGTCGGGAATTTATTTTTATCAGTTACAGGTAAATGATTTTATGCAGGTGAAGAAGATGGTTTTTTTAAAGTAAATAATAATTTTTTATTATTCGGTTTTAAATAAAGAAATGAATAAATTAAAATTATTAGTTTTATTATTGCTTATAATCCCAGGTTTTGCTTTTGGACAATGGGTAGAGGTTTTTCAAATACCAAATTTTGATCCTGTACAAGCATTTGCCGATAACGGAAATGGCAGATTATATGCCGCGGCTACTAATGGTGTCTATTCGACAACAAATAATGGAATAAATTGGACATTCTCAAATAATGGTCTGAATCATTTTCCTTTATATTCGATTACTGCTAAAGATTCAACATGTTTTGTAGGTGCAGGACTTGGAGTTTATCGCTCAACTAATTTTGGTAATAATTGGACATTGCAAAAGAACGGAATTGATTCACCAACAGTTAATGTAGTTTTAATAGTTGATAATTTTGTATTTGCAGGTACTTTGATGGGAATATTCAGATCAACAGATAATGGAAATTATTGGCAGCAATATAATAATGGATTACCTCAATATCCAAATACAAGATCCCTTGTATACACTAGTTTAAAATTATACTCAGGTATTGACGCATTAATAAATCCGAATGGAATTTATTTATCGACAAATTTTGGAGTGAACTGGATTAATATTAATAATAATATGCCTAATCGGATTCCATATTCATTATATGCGTATCAATTTTTAATTATGGCAGGCACTGTTGACGGTGTATATATTTCTACGAATAGTGGAAATAACTGGCGTTTAATAAATGAAATTAATGGGAATATTGGATTATTTGGATTAACTTCCGTTGGGACTCAAAATATATTTATTAGTGCATGGAATTACGGTGTCTTTGCTTCGACTAATACAGGATCGAACTGGGTATCTAAAAACGAAGGACTACACGATTTAAGATTGACAGCTATGTACACTTTAAATAATTTTGTTTTCCTTGGCACAAATCCCTGGGGATATTCCTGCCAAATACTCAGAAGACCGATTTCCGAAATGGTTCCTATCATTTCAAATAATAATGAAATTCCAAAGGAATTTATACTTTATCAAAATTATCCAAATCCGTTTAACTCAATATCAAAAATTAAATATCAATTATCAAATATTCAAATTAAAAATCAAAAAGTTAAACTTATTATTTATAATTCTATTGGACAAAAAGAAATGACTTTGATTGATAAGGTTCAGGGACCAGGAATTTACGAAGTTTCTTTTGATGGAAGTAATCTGGCGTCGGGAATTTATTTTTACCAGTTACAGGTAAATGATTTTATGCAGGTGAAAAAAATGGTTCTAATAAAATAAAATTTTTTAAAATAAAAATCCGTGTTCATCAGGTAAATCTGTTAAATCTTAGTTCTGACTATTAAAAATAAAAATGAAAATTCCACTGCCATTCGGATGTATTTTTTATCCTGTCGTCAATTACATATCTCATCA
>Ga0233425_10003551_pt1 | contig 28038 bp, 25 predicted proteins | sample Watercolumn_Towu_2_FD_181712 | JGI IMG/M metagenome (GOLD analysis project Ga0233425, IMG submission 181712) | Freshwater microbial communities from Lake Towuti, South Sulawesi, Indonesia - Watercolumn_Towuti2014_140_MG | ecosystem: Environmental > Aquatic > Freshwater > Lake | place...
TGGCTTTCATTTGACCTTCAAGGTCCGATCGCACGGCGATCCAACGCCGGCATGGTTACCCTACCACACCGGCACCGCGGAGCCCGCCCCCATGCCTCGTCGGTCTGAGGCGGAGCCTCGTTAGGCGGGTGATTTACAACCCAGTACCGTGCTTGGGGTTTTGGACGATCGGCTGGCGCTGCCCCAATCTCGTTATGACGAGGAAGGCGACGACTGCCAGGTGGCCCGCCGCGATCAACGCGCCGATCCAGCGGGTTGCCGCCGAGGCGGTGGCCAGCGCGGGACTGGCCAGCAGCCCGAAGTCCCCCAGCAGCAGTGGCAGCAGCACCCACAGCAGGAACCAGTACACCAAGGTGGTCGGGCCGGCGCGATCGGGGCGGCTGCCGAGGCCGAAGTAATACAGCAGGCCGACGTCGCGGAACAGCAAGAGGCTCAAGGTGAGCGGTGAGAGGGTCAACAGTTCTCTCGGTGCGGAGGACAGTACGGCGGGAGCCATCTCTTCCGGCAACGCCGTTACCCCCACGAGGGCGGCCAGCAGGGTCAGCAGGCCGACCACCAGCCATTCCGGCGTGGCCTGGAGCGCTCGCATGGGACTGTCGGCCTGCCAGCTTCTGAGGAAGCGCTGGATGGTGATCCAGTCGCGCCGTTCCTTCCAAGCGCTGATATAAGCCAGGGGAATTCCCACCCAGATCACCAAAGACAGGTGTTTGCCCAGGGGCGGCCAGTCGCTGCTGTCGACGAAGCCGGCCAGATACCCGGCGAGAAACAGTGTGAAGGCCGGCAAACCCCAGGGCAGCAGCCGGACCGCCAGCAACTCCGCCATCAGCCGCCACGCCCCCAGCCACAGCCAGCCGGTGAATACCGCCAGGCTGACGATGAGAAACTCCTGGGCCGGCCACAGATCGTCGTGCCAGCGGATCGCCGACTCGGCGTACTCCATGACCGCGCCGGCCAATCCTCCCGCCAGCAGCAGCCCCAGCAGCGTCATGGGCAAGCTGCGGCCCTTGCTGGCGGTGAAACCGGACCGGACCGCGATCAGTCCGGCCAGGAAGCCGGCCGCCTGCAGCAGCAGGGCGGCGAACACCGCTACCAGGGCGATGCGGGCAACCGACCAGTCGGCCAGGGCAGGCAGCTCCGTGAGGTCGGCCAGGGCGCAGAACACCGCCAGACACAGGCCGCCCACATACCAGTTGAACACCGTGCTGCCCAGCAGCTTGCCGATCACCATGGCGGTCGGCGACAGGGCCGACATTCGCTGGGTGTCCCAGGTGCGTTCGCGCAGTTCGTCGATCATGGCGTCGTAAGCCTGGCGTCCACCCCACAGCACGGTCACTGCCACAAACACCAAGAGCGCCATGAAAGCGGTCGGGGTTTGCCAGCCGCTGTCGTCGCTGGAAGCGGCCAGCGCCAGGACCAGGGCCAGAAACACCGGAGCCGAAATCAGCCGGTGCGGGGTCAATTCGAGCCACAGATTGCGGCGGAATTCGGGATTGGAAATCATGGCGTGGTCTCCCGCGCGGTCGAACCGATGCTGGCCAGGTAGGACGCCTGCAGGTCGGGACCGACTTCCGCCAGGCCCGACACCGGGACCTCGGCGGATATCAGCTCACGCAGCAGGCGGTGGCGTTGCGCGGCATCGCCGGTGAACTCGAAGCGGATGCTGAGCCGATTCGCCTGCACTGCCCCTACGCCGGCCAGGGCGGCGAGACGCGCACCGATGTCGGGTACCGGCGCGGCCAGGCTCAGCTCGAGGGCGATCGCCGCTGCGGCGGCTGGAGCGATCTGCTCGTGGCCGGCGATCCGGCCGCCCTTCAGCACCAGCATGCTGGTGGAATATTCGGCCAGCTCGGCCAGGATGTGGGAAGACACCAGCAAGGTCATGCCGTCTGCCTTCAGCGCCCGGAACAACCCGCTCAGCTGGTGGCGCGCTTCCGGGTCGAGCCCGGCGGCGGGTTCGTCCAGCAGCACCAGAGACGGGTCGTGAATGATGGCCTGGCCGATGGCGACCCGCTGGCGCAGCCCCCGCGACAGCTCCCCCGCTTTCTGATCCAGCCGGTCGGCGAGACCGAGCCGGTCGGCGGTACGTCGCACCGCGTCGGCGACGGTGGCGGGGTCGAGACCGTTGGCTTCCGCCGCATAGTGCAGGCACTGGCGCACGCTGAGGGATTCGTACAGTCCGAAGCTGTCGGACAGATAGCCGACCCGGCGGTGGCAGCGGCGGGGTTCTTCCAGCACGTCGATCTCGTCCACCCGGATGCGGCCGGTTAACGGCTGCTCCAGGGCGGCGATGCAGCGCAGCAGGGTGGTCTTGCCGGCGCCGTTGGGACCCACCAGAGCGGTGATGCTGCCCCTGGGGATGGAGAAGCCGACGTCGTCCAGGGCGCGCACGTTGGGATATTCGAACACCAGGTGTTCGACGGTGATGGCCGGAAGACGGCTCGACGGAATGGGCTGCACGTAAGCGTCCTGGGGTTGTTGGGGATGCTGCGGAATCCGTCCGGAACGGTGGTCCTGCTTCCGTCGACGGGTTGGCCGCCGCCCATGCTAGCGCATTTTCGCCCGAGGGGTCGTGCGGCCTGATTCGGCAGGCAGAAGCACCAATATGATGCGATTTGGCGGTCATTGCACCAGAAGAGCTCTCATCGTGTTGCACAGCTTTGGTGAAGGACTGCGCCAAATCAAGGCTTGAGCCTTCCGGCCCGGTTTTTGCCTGATCGGTGCGTCACGATTCTATGAGGCCTGTGATGGAAAATTTATCGAAAAGTAGCGACGTGCTATTCATCCTGCTGGGCGCCATCATGGTGCTCGCCATGCATTCCGGGTTTGCTTTCCTGGAACTGGGCACCGTCCGCCGCAAGAACCAGGTCAACGCGCTGGTGAAGATATTGAGCGATTTCGCGGTGTCGACCGTCGCCTACTTCTTCATCGGCTATTACCTGGCCTACGGCGTGCAATTCTTCAGCGGAGCCGGGAGCCTGGCCCAAAATAGCGGCTATGAGCTGGTCAAGTTCTTCTTCTTGCTGACGTTTGCCGCAGCCATCCCCGCCATCGTCTCCGGCGGCATCGCCGAGCGGGCCCGATTCAACCCCCAGTTGGCCGCGACCTTTCTGCTGGTGGGGTTGGTGTACCCGTTCTTCGAAGGCATTGCCTGGAACAAGAATTTCGGTTTGCAGGGCTGGCTGGAAACGACCTTCGGCGCGGGCTTTCACGACTTTGCCGGCTCCGTAGTGGTGCACGCGGTGGGCGGCTGGATCGGCCTGAGCGCGGTACTGCTGCTGGGACCGCGGCGCGGCCGTTATCAGCGCGACGGCGGTATGTCGGCCCACCCGCCTTCCAGCATCCCCTTCCTGGCATTGGGCGCCTGGATTCTGACCGTCGGCTGGTTCGGCTTCAACGTGATGTCGGCCCAGACCCTGAATGCGGTGAGTGGCCTGGTGGCCATGAATTCGCTTATGGCGATGGTGGGGGGTACCCTGGCGGCCCTGGCATTGGGCCGCAACGATCCAGGTTTCGTCCATAACGGCCCCTTGGCGGGCCTGGTCGCGGTATGTGCCGGTTCCGATCTGATGCACCCGATCGGGGCGCTGGTGGTCGGCACGGGTGCCGGTGCCCTGTTCGTGGTGATGTTCACCATGACTCAAAACCGCTGGAAGATCGACGATGTGCTGGGGGTTTGGCCGCTGCATGGTCTGTGCGGGTTGTGGGGCGGCGTCGCTGCCGGCATCTTCGGTCAGCAGGCGCTGGGCGGGTTGGGCAACGTCAGCTTGATCTCGCAGTTGATCGGCACCGGGTTGGGGGTCGTCATCGCCCTGATGGGAGGCTTTGCGGTTTACGGCGGGCTGAAGCTGGTCGTGGGGCTCAGGCTGGACCCGGAAGACGAGTTCAATGGCGCCGACCTGACCATCCACAAGATTTCGGCGACCCCGGAAAAGGAAGCGGGTTGGTGAGGGCAGGGGACCCGTGCTGTTGAAGCAAGGAACTTTGTCCCCGCGGGCATCGGTCTCTGCACAAGTCCGCAAGCCTTCGAACATCAACCCATCACCCCGCGGGGCGAGCCAATGGCGCTGAATTAAGCCCCTCTCCTCGCGGGGTTGGGGTGAGGTACGGGGCGCCCTGAGCTTGCGACGAACTCATCGAAATATCAGCGCCATATATCAGCGGCTTGGCCCTCGCCTTAAATCCCGTAAGAGGTTGTCGCAAAAGCAGAAATGTAGGTTGGGTTAGCGCAGCGTAACCCAACAAAATCATAAAGTTGGGATTCATGCCATTCACCGATAACCGCGCCGCTTCGATTTGTTGTTTTTCGCCGTGCCGAGCAAGTCTCGGCCGGCCCGGATCAGCATCACATCTTCGGGAAACATCTGCTGCCCGAGAAATCGGCATTCCACCGAATCGGGCAACGGATACACCCGGATATCATCTTCGCGAGGCTCGATCAGTCCACTCAGTTCGCTGAGCAATTCTCGCAGTGTGCGCTCCGGCAAGCACACATGGAATACGGAATATTGCAATGGCAACCCTTCATTGCGCAGTCGCCGGTGAACGCGAGCCAGACGGGACGGGTCGGCGATATCGTAGGAAATCACGTACATCGTCGGGCGATTGACCGGCATGCGGAACCTCTTTCAATGATCTCGCAGCCAATGATGCAAACGCGCGACGAGCCCCACCAGCAATCGGTCAGTGCGCTCCCTTCGTGCCTCGAAGAACTGCACGATTTCCAGACGGCTCGGGACCATTAATGCCTGCTCCCGGACCAGCCGGTCTTCCAGCCAGCGGAGTAGGGCCAGTTGAAAATCCCACAGCAGTACCGACGCGATGTCACCGACCAGATCGAATCGCTGTTGGCGCCAGTGCGTGATGTCCATACCCAGGTCCGTGAGGAACTGTCCGACCACAGTCATCAACAAACTCTGCAATTCGCGGCCCAGCCGCGCGTAAGCCCGTCCGGCGCCCATCGATTCAGCGCCATTGCGAAACCAGTGCTCCAGCTCTTTCGCCTCCGGGGCGCCATCCAGCACCAACCCCGACCGGCGCAGCAGGCTGCGCAGCGCCATGTTCTCCACGGCTGCCAGCCATTGACGGTAAAGTGGCTCCCAATCGGGGCGATAGAGAAAGGCTTCAAGTAGCTGATCCAGGCCGTCGTGATCATCCGCTTGACCGATGCACCGAGCCAGCAGGCTTCCATCGTCCGCCAGGAAGTTCACATTAATGCCATGGCTCGCGCAGGCCAACAGCGCGGGCAGCTCCCAATCGACACGGGGCGAGCTGATCACACGGGAAAGGCGTCGTAGCGGGAACAAGCGATCCGCTTCTTCCGGCTTCGAGACCTTCAATGCGGGACCGTCCACCCGCACGCTCACGGCTTTGCCTGCGAGATAAAGCGGCTTCATGATGCGACCTCGGGCTCCAGCAACCGCCTGGCGATGGCCAGCGTCCAACGGCGCAGTAACTTTCGCATTGGCCTCATGAAGATCTCGTATTCCGCGTAAAAGGTTTGCCGTCCGGCCTTGCCCAACAAGCACGCGTCATCCTGCCGCGTAAAAGAGTCGGCTCGAACGAGGCGGTCTGCGAATAAACGCCAAACCCAGGCATCCACTTTGGCTCGCAACGGCTCGATCAAGTCAGCGGCCAGAGATTCCCGGTTATAGGCCGGGTCATGGAAAAATCCGACGCAGGGATCGAGGCCGGCGGCAAAGCAGCTGAACACCGCCTCGTAATGCAACAGGGTATACGCCAGCGACAATACCGCGTTGACCGGGTCTTTGGGTGGTCGGCGATTGCGTCCGGTAAATTCCAGCGACGGCGGAAACAGCCCGGTGAATCCACTGAAGTATGCATTGGCGGCCGCCCCTTCGATACCCTTGAGGCGCGGTTCGATACCCGCTTCCGGCGATGCAGATTGCAAACCCTCCAAAGAGCGGCGTATGCGGTCGGCGGCGTCAAGCAGCGCATGTTTGCAATCCGGACGCTGAATGGCCGCCCGCAACAGAAATCGCCGCTGCGATTTCAATTTCAGCCGCACCAATCCCTGGCTCCACCGCGCGCGGTATAGCGGATCCGCCATCCAGCGATACTGCGCGATACGCCGGTCCGTATCGCCATGGGGCCTGCCGGTGACCATCGCCACCTGCCGATGCTGGCGGCCACCCAATACCAGCAGACCAACTTCATGCTCCGCGAGCCGCGTCAGCAGGCCGGAGTTCATGGCCACCCGGCCGCGAATGACCACCCGCTCCAGCAAATTCAGGGGAACGGTCGAACGTCTCTCCCCGCCCTCATACAGGCACAAGTGGTTTCCTTCATCACGAATTTCCATGTCCTTTCGATCAATGTACAAGATACCCATGGCACACCCTCAGCCGACGTAGAAATATTCAGGGTCGACCGGTTCCACCGCGATACCCAGCACGCGAACCTGCATACGCGGGTCAAGCCGCACCAGTAAGAACCGATCTTCGGTCACATCGATCACCGCCTGTACTTCGTCGATCAGACTGGTTTTCTCGGAATCCGTCAGAAAGCACTCGAATACCGATTTCTGTCCACCACTGGAATAACCCTTGAGCACATGCAAGGCATCCCTCAACCTGCCAGGGTCTCGGACGTCGTATGCGGCGATGTAGAGAGAACGTTTGCTCATGGCGAACACCCTACACTCTTCGCCGAAAAAAAATGGTCCGGCAAGCTTGCCAAAAAGATCAACTTCTACAGCGGCCACCCACTGTGGCATTACATTGCAATGGTCCTAATCCCTTCTTTATCAGGTCTCGGTTTCTACAAAAAACCAGCATTAAGCATATTGAAGCGATGTGTCTTAATCCCTTCTTTATCAGGTCTCGGTTTCTACTTAGCTTGCTGATGGACCTGGCAGCTTACGGAGCTGTCTTAATCCCTTCTTTATCAGGTCTCGGTTTCTACTGATAGACAGGAACGGGTGTGGAAACGGATGGGCGGTCTTAATCCCTTCTTTATCAGGTCTCGGTTTCTACATATGAGCACGTTGAAGGTAACAAATGTAGGAGTCTTAATCCCTTCTTTATCAGGTCTCGGTTTCTACCTCCCGAGGATTCGTTAAGGCCACGGACGGCTCCGTCTTAATCCCTTCTTTATCAGGTCTCGGTTTCTACCCGATCCTACGCCGATGCCGGGGAGCTGCGAGCCGTCTTAATCCCTTCTTTATCAGGTCTCGGTTTCTACGTACCCTGCGCCTGTGGGATGGGCTGTCTTCCGCGGTCTTAATCCCTTCTTTATCAGGTCTCGGTTTCTACAATACCAGTGTCCAGTGATCGTTTAAAAATCCTTGTCTTAATCCCTTCTTTATCAGGTCTCGGTTTCTACGAAGGCCGCGCCCGCACTGGCCGCGAACTGGCAGCGTCTTAATCCCTTCTTTATCAGGTCTCGGTTTCTACTTGAGGAACTTCGGGTAATTCCGATCCGGATTTGTCTTAATCCCTTCTTTATCAGGTCTCGGTTTCTACCTTTAAGCTTCTGAATTATGGCGAATCAGGCACGTGTCTTAATCCCTTCTTTATCAGGTCTCGGTTTCTACAGCGACAGTAATTGTTTGCCAGCTTATTTGTACGTCTTAATCCCTTCTTTATCAGGTCTCGGTTTCTACAAGCAGCTATGAACATCTTACACTCGCCCCTTGGTCTTAATCCCTTCTTTATCAGGTCTCGGTTTCTACGGAACCTGGCCGTGCGTTCGGCCGTACTTCCTGCGTCTTAATCCCTTCTTTATCAGGTCTCGGTTTCTACGGGAGAAGCCGCCAATAGCAATCAATCTTGTGAGGTCTTAATCCCTTCTTTATCAGGTCTCGGTTTCTACAATATCCGCCGCCCATGCCGCGTGCCGGGCTGAGTCTTAATCCCTTCTTTATCAGGTCTCGGTTTCTACGCAGCTCACGGTGGAAAGTTCCAAAATATCCGCCGTCTTAATCCCTTCTTTATCAGGTCTCGGTTTCTACAGTTCCGTTCCCGTCGCTAGTTCCGTTCCCGTGTCTTAATCCCTTCTTTATCAGGTCTCGGTTTCTACATCCTAAGCTGCGGGAGAGGATCGAGCGCAAGGGTCTTAATCCCTTCTTTATCAGGTCTCGGTTTCTACCCTATCGTGGGGCGCGCTGGAGGTTCCGGGATGTCTTAATCCCTTCTTTATCAGGTCTCGGTTTCTACGCGCACGTGCAAGGGATACTGGATGAACTCCAAGCGTCTTAATCCCTTCTTTATCAGGTCTCGGTTTCTACCCGTCGCTAGTTCCGTTCCCGTCGCTAGTTCCATGTCTTAATCCCTTCTTTATCAGGTCTCGGTTTCTACTACAACGATCTTTGCATCCAGCACGCGGACGGGTCTTAATCCCTTCTTTATCAGGTCTCGGTTTCTACAAGTATTATCGAAGAGGCTGCAGGGGCTCCGGGTCTTAATCCCTTCTTTATCAGGTCTCGGTTTCTACGGACCACATAGCTGAACTAGAGGGTGTGCGCTACGTCTTAATCCCTTCTTTATCAGGTCTCGGTTTCTACGGCACCCATGCCTATCGTGGGGCGCGCAGGAGGTGTCTTAATCCCTTCTTTATCAGGTCTCGGTTTCTACATAAGGAACTTGGTGAATGCTAGGAAGGTGCACTGGTCTTAATCCCTTCTTTATCAGGTCTCGGTTTCTACATATCCCCTATGGCAAGGGCTACAAACTGGCCAGGGTCTTAATCCCTTCTTTATCAGGTCTCGGTTTCTACTGACCCCTGAAAGCAACATCTATTTGGCTCTCGAGTCTTAATCCCTTCTTTATCAGGTCTCGGTTTCTACGAGCAGGCGTACGTATATGAAGCGTGTACTGACGTCTTAATCCCTTCTTTATCAGGTCTCGGTTTCTACCCAAGTCCATGACACAACACAACCACATGCAAGGTCTTAATCCCTTCTTTATCAGGTCTCGGTTTCTACGGTGAAGGGGACGACAAAAAGGTTACGCTGACGTGTCTTAATCCCTTCTTTATCAGGTCTCGGTTTCTACAAGTAGTCAAAGTTGAAACTGTAAAATTATTTGGGTCTTAATCCCTTCTTTATCAGGTCTCGGTTTCTACCGTTGCAGTCACGGACAATCCGGAAGATGCAGAGTCTTAATCCCTTCTTTATCAGGTCTCGGTTTCTACGGCGAATCAGGAACAGGAAAAACTTTTTGCACAGGTCTTAATCCCTTCTTTATCAGGTCTCGGTTTCTACGATGGGGGAGATGCAGTTGCCTATATTCCTACGTCTTAATCCCTTCTTTATCAGGTCTCGGTTTCTACCTAAATGAGGCTATCGATCATGTTCAGACGATTAGGTCTTAATCCCTTCTTTATCAGGTCTCGGTTTCTACGGGCGATGGGCGAGGAATGCGACCCGGATTCCGGGTCTTAATCCCTTCTTTATCAGGTCTCGGTTTCTACATAAAAAATATGCAGAGCTAGACGAAAAACGCTGGTCTTAATCCCTTCTTTATCAGGTCTCGGTTTCTACCGCTTATGGCTGGGGATTGTGCAAAATCGCTCCGTCTTAATCCCTTCTTTATCAGGTCTCGGTTTCTACAAAGGAAAAGATCATGACTTACACAGTTCAAGAGTGGTCTTAATCCCTTCTTTATCAGGTCTCGGTTTCTACCCCGACCGTTCCGGTATCCATGTCGAAAACCGCGTCTTAATCCCTTCTTTATCAGGTCTCGGTTTCTACGATACGGCCATAGCGAACTACATGATGGCGAAGGGTCTTAATCCCTTCTTTATCAGGTCTCGGTTTCTACCAAGGCCCGCGAAACATAGCGGTGTAGGCAACGGGCGTCTTAATCCCTTCTTTATCAGGTCTCGGTTTCTACTTATCTGTGACGCGCTGATGCGCGTCTACCGGGGGTCTTAATCCCTTCTTTATCAGGTCTCGGTTTCTACTGCCCTGATGGGAATAGCTGCCTGGATCGCACGGCGTCTTAATCCCTTCTTTATCAGGTCTCGGTTTCTACCGGGGCAGGGTGATGGTCAGTGGATTACCGTTGTCTTAATCCCTTCTTTATCAGGTCTCGGTTTCTACGAACTCGGTGGCGTCATCCAGGAACCGGCACCGGTCTTAATCCCTTCTTTATCAGGTCTCGGTTTCTACGAGTGCGTCACCATCACCAAACTGAACGCTCTGAGTCTTAATCCCTTCTTTATCAGGTCTCGGTTTCTACATAGGGCAGATGCCTGCCTCAGTAGGTACTGAGGGTGTCTTAATCCCTTCTTTATCAGGTCTCGGTTTCTACGGGGGTATGAAGATGAGTACTCAGAAAGGTTTGGTCTTAATCCCTTCTTTATCAGGTCTCGGTTTCTACATCAGGGTGACATAGATAACTGCAAACAACCTGCGGTCTTAATCCCTTCTTTATCAGGTCTCGGTTTCTACTTAGGTCGATTGAAGCATTTTTGTGCCGGCGCGGGTCTTAATCCCTTCTTTATCAGGTCTCGGTTTCTACCGGCGCGGAATCGAACAAGGCGTTAAACGCGTCGGTCTTAATCCCTTCTTTATCAGGTCTCGGTTTCTACCAATTTATACGGGAAATTTGGGCAGGTTGAAAAAGTCTTAATCCCTTCTTTATCAGGTCTCGGTTTCTACCTGCACAACGATATCCACGTTAGGACAATCGATTGTCTTAATCCCTTCTTTATCAGGTCTCGGTTTCTACAGGCCCTTGAACTGTTAATATCGCACGTTGATAATGTCTTAATCCCTTCTTTATCAGGTCTCGGTTTCTACACAAACTGAGCGTGAAAAACGTCCTTATTCGGTGGTCTTAATCCCTTCTTTATCAGGTCTCGGTTTCTACGGACAATCGATTGATGCCATAGCCGCCATCTGATATGTCTTAATCCCTTCTTTATCAGGTCTCGGTTTCTACCAGCATCGGGTGCGGATATCAGTGTCCAGTTTGCGTCTTAATCCCTTCTTTATCAGGTCTCGGTTTCTACTCTGTATTCGCTCGTAAGGTCTGGATTTGTCGCGTCTTAATCCCTTCTTTATCAGGTCTCGGTTTCTACCGTCATGTCGGGTTTAAGTAGTATGTTGGGTTTGTCTTAATCCCTTCTTTATCAGGTCTCGGTTTCTACTGTATTGCCGTCTGTTTATAGCGGCGCTGATGGTCTTAATCCCTTCTTTATCAGGTCTCGGTTTCTACAAAGGAGGATGATGACTATGATAGAAATCCCTGGTCTTAATCCCTTCTTTATCAGGTCTCGGTTTCTACTTGGATCGTATGATGATCCTGCTTGGGACATGTGTCTTAATCCCTTCTTTATCAGGTCTCGGTTTCTACCACTGGCAAATGCTTTGCCAGATTCACCTTTGCGGTCTTAATCCCTTCTTTATCAGGTCTCGGTTTCTACCGCTCTCGCCTTCATCCACTGTGGCCACACGGGTTTCCAGGTACACTTGACGAAACTTTCCGCTTCCGGAAAGCTGCCGATTTTCATGCTTCACCTCCTTTCATTCATTTCGGTTATAAGCTTCAAGATCATCATGTTGTCTTAGCGAATCCACCGTCGCAACAGCGCTGGCAGCTCTCGCAACCGATTTCCCTGGCAAACTTCGATGCGCAAATCCGCAGCCCGTTGCAAGTCTGCCGGCCGCAATCGCTTGTAGCTGACCAGCAACGCCTTCGCCTTGAGGCCACCCAGCAAATCGGTTAGCGAATCCAATTTATAGAGGGTATCGGCGCCGTTGTCTCTACTGTTGGCCCCGATAAATGTCCGCGTTTTGCATTCGACGACATGCAACCGGTTGTCCTTCAACAAGGCGACGTCGATTTCGTTGGTTACCGTGCCGGTGCCGGTTTTCCGCTCTACCACCAACCCGCGTGCGATGTCCTGAATGGCAAGTTCCTTCTTGAGGTTGAGGCACACGCCGTAGAGGTGATCTTCCAGCCATCCACCGTTGACGAAAAATCGTCCGGTCTCGTCGGAAAAGGCAACGCGGCCATCGCTTCGTTCCTGCAGGACTCCGACATCGGCAAACTTGCGCAGCAGGGCCTGAAATGACGGGTGGTCGGGCATCCCGGAGGGTAAAGCTTCGGAAACGAGGGACTTCTCCGCGGTTTGTGCGAGGTGGTTGAGCGTGCCCAGCCATGGCGCCAGGCTTTCGATATTGAGGACCAGGTTTTCGGTCACTTTGCGCAGCTGATCCGGCACGCCCCAGCGAGATCCCTGGCCAATCACGGCGGCGCCATGGGCGGCAAGGAATCGGGGCAGTTTGATGCGATCAGCCAGGTTTTGGGACGGCAACCCTGCCGGCGCCAGCCAGATCAGCCGGTCGTGGTCGGGATGGATGTAGTAAATGGGCCGGTCGTCGCCACGAAATACTTCGTAGGCGGCAATGCTCATCAGCTTGGTGCCGCCGGTGACGTTGAGCGCCACGGTCTTGCCGGTCTGGTTGCTGAGCCAATCGAGCAGAGTATCGGTGATGGCCGGCAGGTCCCAGGCATCCCCGATGGCGATGCGGCTGCTGCGGATGCCGGTATCCTGCAAGGCCTGTTCGAGCCATTCGGCCTGCCGGGCCTTGTCGGGGCTGGTGACCAGGGCGATTTCCGCGGGACGGAGGGCCGGATCGAGCAGCGGCGTGATGTTGGGGGTCGCCTGATCGGAGATGAGCAGGACGTGGATGTCGGTACGCATGTTGTGCTCCCACTGGATTCGGGAAATGTCGAAGACGGTACGGCCTCAAGCCCTATCGACCATTTGTTCGTAGATGGCCGCATCCACTGTTTTCATCAGGCGCTCCCGCTCATCGGCCGGCAGGAAGGCATGGGCGAAGCCTTGCTTGATCATGGCCAGGGCGTCCCATTGAGTCAGGCCGGCTGGGGTCATGCGGGCGGCGGCAAGATATTCGTCCGCCAGGCCGGTCCGGCTGATCCCGGGGTTGTCGGTGCAGAGGGTGAGCGGTAGCCCTGACCGCCACAACGCCATCAAGGGGTACGGCGGGAAAGCGCCGCTGGCTTGGATCTGCGGGTCGGCATAGCCGATGACTTCGCGGTTGGAGGTCGGGCAAAGTTCCAGGCAGATTCCGCGATCGCGGAAGCGATGGGCCAGCTGCGGGTTGTCGCTCAAGCTGAGGCCGTGGCCGATGCGGTCGGCATGGAGCTGGTAAGCGGCTTGCCAGATATTCTCGGCGGACTCGCCCTCGCCGGCATGGATGGTGATGGGCAGGCAGGCGCGGAAGGCGGGCAGGAACTCCGGCGCCAATTCCTCGGGCCGGGTGGTTCCCTCGTCCCCCGCCAGATCCAGCCCCACCACGAAACTGTTCAGGTCCTCCTTCGACCGGACCGCCAGCAGGACGACTTTGCCGATGCCGGCCCGGTCCTTGCGGTCGGCGATGACGATGAAGCGGAAATCGGGTCTTGCCCCTTGCGGCTGCTTCGCTGCCTCTTGCTGCAAGGCGGAAAAGAAGTCGCGGAGAAATCCGGCGCCATACTTTTGCGGGCTGCCGCGCAGCTCCACATAGCGCAGCCCCTCGGCGACGGCCTGGCTGACGATCATGCGGGCGTAAGGCTCGATGGCGGCCGGATGCGCCAGAATGGCCGAGCCGGTCAGCTCGCCGGGCCGCTCATAGGCGGCAAAACCCTGCCGGCCATATTTCAAGCCGACGCGGGGTTCGGTCGTGCCGTAAAGCTCCCGCTCCAGCCGTTGCGGATCACATTGGGTCAAAAGGGCCGCGATGGCGTGGGAGCGCAAGGGCTTGGGCTCCCTGATCCGCTCCGGCCAATCCCAATCCCAGTCTGCTCCGGGTTTCAGCAGGCCCGCGACGCGGCGCTGTGCCGCGTCGCGCTGGGTCATGCTCAGGTCTGCCCACACCGCATGGCCGACTTCGATTTGGGCCGCCAGGTCGAGACAGCCGCCCACATGCCGATGCAGATCGGCCTTGGGCAGGGCGCGTAGCCAATCCCGGTGGGTGGCATCCAGCGGCGTTTTGCGCAGTTCGTCGATGCGCGCCGGCGGCAGGCGATAGAGGCCACGCCAATTCTCGTGATGCTCGGTTTGGCTCAAGCTGGCGAGAAAGTTGCCGAGGAGCCGGCTGCCGGCGTTTTCCCGCTCGACGGTTTCGTCACACAGCCATTCGTCGGGCGACGGCCAGATCAGGGATTCTTCGTTCTGAGGAACCGGCAATGGAAAGCGCGAGGTTGTCACATTCCCGCGGTGATCGAGCCGGACGTCGAGGAGTTCGCTGCGTCGACCGCTGCCCACGACGAGGGGCAGGACCGCCTCGGACAATCCCGATGGCAGTGCTGTCGCGAAGAACTCGGGACCGCCTTTGCGCAACTCTTCAGGGAGTGGCTCTCGGGCGATGACGTGGAGCAATGCCGCACAGCCGAACAATGCCCCAGCCGCCTGGAGGTCGGCACTCATGGTTTTTCGGCCGCCGGCAAGGGACAGGACGAGCTGACCATTCCCCACCTGTTCGGAGGCGGTCAGGCATGCACGAAAGATCAGTTCCCGCAGGTGACGGCATTCGTGGCGACTCGTCAGCGCAATGGTATTTTCCGCCTCCCATAGCCGTAACACCGGAGGATTCGGCAGCAGATGCAGCCATTGCCGCAGGCACTCGGCCCCGGTTCGGGTGCCGCCGCTGGTGCAGACCCAGATTTCCTGGGGAGCCGCCAATCCGTGCTGCTTGCGCCGGCGCTCCATATCTTCGCGATCAGGATGATGGCGATACAGCGGCAGATGATCCGGTGCCAGCAGCGCATAGGCCTCGGGGATGACGGCCCAACTGGCACCCAGTGTGCCGAGCAGGATATTGGTCATGGCCGGTTCGCCTCGATGCCCTGCAGCGCCAGCCGGCTCCACAGTTCGAAGCGGTTGTCGCCAAGGATGGCGGATCGATCGAGGAAACCGAGGCTGTCCAGGCTTTCGCCCGATGGGGGGACAGGTGGCTCGGAATGCGGCCAGATCAGTTCGAAGACGAGACCGAGATGAACCCTGCCGATCGGGCTCAGTCCTTCGTAGATCCCGCAGATCGGATCGAGCGCCGGATCCGGCGGCAAGGCCCAATCCAGCTCCTCGGCGATCTCCCGGCGCAAGGCCTTGCGGATCGTGGCACGGAAGTCCGCTTCGGCATCGGCGCTATCCACATGGCCCCCGACCCCGCAGCTGAGCCGCTCGACTAGGCGGGCGTCGCCGCCGCTGCGGCGGTAACACCAGACCTGGCCGGCCGGATTTTCGATCACGGCATAGGGGATGATCTGCAGATAGTCCTCGTCGTGCTCGGCCCGAGGGCGAGGCAGCCACTGGAGGTGCGATGGCCACGACCACTCCGCCCAAGGCCAGGCACCGGATTCCGGCAACTCGGAGCAGGTATGGCGGGGAATGGCCAGGATGTCGTTCATTGAGGCCATTCTTCGGAATAGTGTTTGTTGGTCATAGAACCATAGCCGCGTGTCGTTCAAACATGGTTTAATCATTCCTCCATTTAGTCATTTACAAGGTCATCCATATGGTCGCGATCAATGTTCATGAAGCCAAGGCGCATCTGTCCGAGTATTTGGCCCGGGTGGAGGCCGGGGAGACGGTGATCATCGCCCGTCGCAACAAGCCGGTGGCGAAACTGGTGCCGGTGGAAATGGAGCAGGAGACGTTGGCACCACGTCCCATCGGGCTGGCTAAAGGGCTGGGCCATGTGCCCCCGGAATTTTTCGAACCGCTGGACGACGACTTGCTCGTACTCTTCGAAGGCAAGGGTTGCGATAGCGACCCCTTGGCAACGGAATGAAGTATCTGCTTGATACATGCACCTTCCTGTGGTTGATCTGGGATGAGCCGGAGTTGTTGGCGCATGCAAGAGATGTGATCCGCAACCCGGAACACGAACTTTTCCTTAGCCCGGTCTCTCTGTGGGAGGCGCTGGTCAAGCATCAGGCAGGAAAGCTTGAAATCAGAACTCAAGAACCCGCTTGGCGGCACTTCTCCAACCAGCGAGAAAGACATGGGATACTCGCCTTGCCCCTTGACGAGAAGGCACTGGTGCATCTGGCAAACCTGCCCGACGTCCACCGCGACCCCTTCGACCGCATCCTGATCTGCCAGGCCATCGAATCGGGCATGGCGATTCTGACGCCCGACCCGTTGATCCGGCGCTATCCGGTAAAAACCGAGTGGTGATGGAATCATGGCGAGTTCCAGGCCGCATAAGCAAATCGGTTGAAGCCGTCGGGGCGACGTGCGACATTCTCCGGCCCACTCGGCGAAAATCCGTATTCGGCAAGCTTGCTCTGGCGGCTTGCCAGGCCCTCGTGGCGGTGCTTTTGCCCAAGAGTTGGCTCCTTACAGCTTATTTACTTTGAACTCTTCCAACTGGGCACCGAACCGCCGCATGTTTTCAGGCGTCAATTCGCGACCGCGCCACTCCTGAGGCAATTCCAGCGACAGATGGAAATAGCGGCCGCCGCGCGAACACACCGCCGCCGCCAGGTTCACCGGCAACGAGCCGATGACGATGTCGCCGTCCTGAACCCGATCGACCTCCAGATGGTCGAGTTGCGCATCCACCGTGATGCCCTCTTCCTCCGCCCACAGCTTGGCGCCGGGATGGCGGGTGATGAGGTAGGTCAGCGGGCGCGGCCTGACAGAATAGCGCGCGGCTTCCTCTTCGCTGGATGGTGCCTGCCGTTCCAGCGCACGGCGGGCGGCTTCTTCCAGGTGCATGCCGGTGATTTGGATGCCATCGCCGGTGACGAAATCCGCCAGGGAGCGCCAACTGAGGTGCTCGCGTAGGTCCAAGATCCAGCGGGCTTCTGCTTCGGACAGTCTCTCCTCGGGCCAGACGAATTCCAGGCTGCCCGCCAATCCTTCGAACCCTTCCGGCAACTCTCCCGCGTCATGCCGAGCTTGCCACTGCTCGTTGACCTGCATTTCGGGAAGGCAGGCCTGAGCGTGGGCAATGGTCAGCGTTTGCGGGCGACTGCAGAGTAGCGCATCAAGGGTTGGAGTCACCATGGAATCTGGATCGTTCAAGGAAGGGCCTTATCGAATGGGTTTGACGCCCAAGTCTTTACAAATCTTCCGCGCCAACTGATCGTTGATTTCGGAATGGCGCGGAATCGCCGAGCGGGTGTTCAAATCCGGATGATGTCACCAGGAATGCCGGCCGCCTTCCCGCAACAATTCGCATCCTTGCACCGAGAGAAAGCGCAGCAGTTCCGATCGCTTCATAACACGATCGGTTCTTCCCGGTAGCCCTGGCCAGCGGCCGCGAGCGCCTCCTGCCGGTTGAACTCCAAGGCCTCGTTCAAGGTGACCTTCAGGCTGTCGATCAAGGCTTCATAGGTCGGTTCCTGGCAGTTCACGCCGGGAACTTCCTCGATCCAGCCGATCCAGCCTTCGCTGACCTGCTTCAGTACGGCGGTAAATTCGGATTTCATGATGGGCTCGTTGGATAGCATGAAAAGGATCGTCAACGCAGATATTTCAGGACTTCCTGGGTGCGCTGGTGATCCTTGTCCTTGGTAGGGTCCTTCTTTTCGGTCTTTTCTTTCCAAATCTTGGCAGCCGCCATCAGCTGTCTGATCCTTTCCGCCACCACACGGGAATCGTCCCCCTGCCAACGCTGTTGCTTCAAGGCGTTCAGCAGAACGAGATAATCCTTGACGTTGGGGTCTTGATTGGCGCGAAGCACTTCCACCATTTCCTTCTCGATGGCGGGCAATTCCGCCAAACGAGCGTCTTCCGCCTGTTGCAAAGCTTCCTTCGCCATTTGCTCCTGAACTGCCAATTCTCGCTCCCGAAGCTGCTGCATCGCAGCTTCGTCAGGACGCATGGCACCGTAACCCACCGATGTCTTGGCGCCGAAGCCGAGCCAATCGAAGGCTTGGGTGAAAATGGCTTGAAGGAGATCTTGCCAGGTTTCCTGCAAATGCTTCGGTAAGCGCGACGGTTGGCAGACGACGTGAAAGTCGAAGGCAGACCCGGCGGGGATGGCGAGAAAGGTCACCGGTACCGGTTGTCCGGCGTCGTGGGGCGTGGAATCCCCCCGGTAATAGTCGCCGTAATGCGGGGTCATGATTTCCAGGGCCATTTCCTTGCAGTCGGGGAACACATCCCAGAAGTCCAGGGCGCCTCGGGTGTGGATGTTTTGGCGGAGCTTGGCGAGATCACCGAGGAAACGAGCCGGGTCGGTTATGTAATCGGCACGCTCCCCTTTGGGCAAGGCGCGGCTGATGAAATCGGGCAAGTCCGGGCGGTCGGCCAGGGAGTGGAGGTGCCGATCGAAGCGTTCTTGCCAGGCTCTACGGCTGGCCTTCACTTCGTCGGAAAGGTCCTTCTCCTCTTTTCGAGTCAGCGGCCACCACGCCCCGGCGGCGCCTTCGAAACCGAACAGCCACCAGACATCCAGCATGCTAAGCCCCTCTCCCTCTGGGAGATGGGTTGGGGTGAGTGCCCGAGCGCCTTGCGCTTGCGATGAACTCATTGAAACATCAAGCGCTTCGGCCCTCACCCTGCTCTCTCCCGCAGGGAGAGGGTTCGCTGTTTCGACGGCACTGGATGTTGGGGTAAGGTCGTATTCCTCCGGAAACAGCGCCAGTTCCTCCGCCGCTCGCCGCAGCACGCCCTTGACCCCGGAGCCGGCCAGATAGGGCAAGCCGTAGGGAGTCAGGAAGGCAAAGCCGTTTTCGGTGGGGTGTTCGTTGCCGAGACCGGTGGCGAAAGGGGCGGTGGATTTCGCCAAGATGGTCAGGGCAGCCTCGCCGTGTTGCCGAGCAAGGGCAGTCTGCCGTTGGCGCAACGCCTTTAGCATATCGCCGACTCGGTCGGGGATTTTGGTGGTTTTCTTGGTGGCCGGAGTCTTGTTTCTGTCCGGACTCCAGTCCGCTTGCCACACCGGGAAATAGAGATTGTAGCGATGGCCGGGAGCGGCATCGGTAAAATCATTTCCCACGAAGTTTGGTACCGCGGCGTTAGCCATGATTGCGTCCACCCTGCGGAACGGCATCGACGAACTGCCGTATCCATTTGAGGATTTCCAGGGCTTCGTCGGTGGCGCGCATGTAGCCTGAGGAATCAGTTCGTTGTTGTAGCGTTTGCATGAACTGCGAAAACACTTGGTTCCCCTGCCCAGCTTTCAGATTCTGCTTCCAAATCCGCGACGACAGCCCCCGTATCAAGTCGTCCAGGAGCAGTTTCGATGCATCACTTTTCGCGGAATAAAAAGCCAGAGCCGGCATGAGACCGCTGTTCATGATGAGCGCCGGCGCTCCCTTGGCCAGCGCCATGTATTCCTTGTTAAATCTGGCGATGCCTTGCTGGGCGCATTCCCAAGCAAAAGCCGCCCGTTGTTGATCCAGTGTTTGCGTCATAGCCTGTTCCTTTCAGTTGAAATCTCGTCTGCGTAGGGTGGGTTAGGCGCGCATCCGGGTTGCCTTGCCGCTAAAGACCAAGGTTCCGCGCGCCGTAACCCACCAAATGGGCCCGGTGTTGCATTCAACCGCCTGATGGTGGCTTTACGACGCGCATAAAGTCGGCATGAATCGGTAAGGACAATGACATGCGCATCTAACCCACCCTACATTTGAATTGGATGCACCAGCACCAGGCCACGGCCGGTGGTGGCGTCGCCGCCGATTTGCAGCAGCTTGTCGGAGATACCGGGCTTGTCGCCATCGCCGTCGAAAACCCGCCTCAGGATCGTGTCGGCATCCAGAAGATCGGCCCGTGGGCTGCCGTTCACCTTCTTGAACCGCTCCACGCTGGCCTGGGCCAAACCCAACAGGATGGATTCCGGCGGCAGGTTTTCCGTGTAGAACAATCCGCCATCGTCCGCCGTGCCGGAGTCGTCGTCGATCCGCACATGAGGTTCCACCACCATGGCGTGGCGAGCAAAGTGGGCGAAGTCGGTATCGGTGAGGATGACCAGATCGGTCTTGATCTTGTTGCGGAAGAATTGATGTTCTTCGCCTGCGGGCAAGGCGTTTTCCGACAGCCATTCGGCGATCTCCGTCGCCATCCCGGCTTCCGCTTTGAACTCGAAAGCCTCCAGGATCAGAGGATCTCCTGACTTGATTTCACCGTTCGCGGTCAATGCGGTGTCGGCGGCCACAGCCGGCGGAGTCCAGTTTGCCCCGACCCCCGCCAGTTGCGCGAGGCGTTTCACCCTAGCCAGAACCAGCGGGCAAGTCGCGTACACATAGGCGCCTTTCAGCGAGCGTACCGGCAGGGCGACCAGTTGGGCGTCGGACAACGACAGCGCGCCGGCAAAATCCGAGGCGTTGGTATCCGGCCCAAAGATGCGTTTGATCAGCTCATCCTTTTTCCAGACCCGGCTGAAATGATGCCGCAGCGCCCCTTTCAGCCCCGAGCCGGCCAGCATCGGATGCAGGGTATGCACTTCGCGCTGGATGGGATTGTCGATGGCGCCGATGGCGGAGCCCGCGCCCATGTGGACGGGGCTGACGGCGTAGTAGAAGGTCAGACGGGTGGCTTCAAACATGGGTGCTTTCCTTAGGATGAGGGTTCGGTAAACGCGACGATTTCAATGTGTCCCGCGGCAGCCTGGGTAAGCCGCAAATCATTGGTCCATAGTTGGTGACAACCGGACTGTATGGCAGCAGCCAGATGCAGGGCATCGGGCGTCTTCAGGCGGTGTCTGGCACGGAGTTCGGTCGCCAGATCGAAAACCTTGGGCTGCAAGGGAAACCAGACCATCCCCGGGCTGGAGAAATACTCATCGTAATCCGCCAGCACATCGGAGCGATTCAGGGCGAGCGGCACCACGCGGCATTCGAGCCGGTTCAAGTCCGAGAAAATCACCTCGGAGATGGAGGCCTGCAATCGGTCGAATTGCGCACGGATGCGGGTATGCCAGGGTTCGCGTCGTTCCACCAGATAGATCGCGGTGCAACTGTCGAAATAGAGCCGCATGGCCTCATTCCCAGGCATTGCGTTCATCCTCGATCCAGCGGTCCACTTCCTCGGCGCTAAGCCGTGGCCGATCCGATTGATCCAGTTTGGCGAAGAATGCCTGCAGCGATTCGCCGGCCGAAGCGACGGCTTCCGGCTCGATCAGGACGATGACTTCCGCCTTTGCCACCGGCGAATCGGACGGAAGCTGCAAGTGAATTTGGTGGTCGGCGGTGATTTGGGTTTCCAATTTAACGGCATACATTTTGGATTTCTCCTGTTTCAATTCCAGACCGCCAAGGAGGACAAGTTATACCCTTCGGCCCGGCGCGCTGAGTTCATGTTATCCCGCCAGAGCCCTCCCACGCCCCATGCGGCAAGCTTGCCGGGATCGCCCTCGAACTGGTCGAACCAGTACACGCTGCCCGCCGGGGCCACTCGATCCGCATTTTTCGGCTTCCAATTGAACAAATCCCAGCCGCTGACGATTTCTCTGCGGGGCACGGCAGCGCATGCCAGCCGTGCGGAAAAACCATCGGCCAGCAGCCGATAGTCGCCGCTCTCATGCTGGGTTACGCCATCTGGTAACCAGCCGTTGGCAAATACGCCGGGCGTTTGCAGCAGAATGCGGAATTTCCCGCTGCGGGAAAGGAATTTGAGATCCAGGGGCGGCAGGCTGAAGTCGACGCGCTGGTAACGCGCACTGCGGCCATCGCCACCCAAGCGCAGAAAGCCGGATTCGGGAATCAAGCCGTCTGCGCCAACGATCCCCACGAGAAATCCGGTGGCGGCGAACGGGGATTCCTTTTCGCCGGAGCCGAACGCATAGCCTTCGGTGGTGTAGATCAAGCCGGACTCGGCGGTGCGGCTGCCGCTGTTCAGGCCGATCCCCAACCGCGGGTCGCGGGCGTGGATATGCCGGGCCTCGACGCCATCACCCGATGGAGAGAGATCCTTGCCTTGCAGGTGTTTGGTCCAGCCGGACTGCCGTAAGTAAATGCCGCCCTGCGGTTTTTCCTGTTTGCCCGAACGCAGCACCGCAACGTTAGGCAACTCCCGACCATCCTGGATCAAAGCGCCGGGTTCGCCGGGCGTGAGACTGGCGAACCCGGATTCCAACCGAACCAGGTCGGCCGGCAAAGGCAGAATGGCTTCCAGGGAACCCGTTTCGCCCGTAGGAGCCCGCTTGCGGGCGACCGAGTCCACAGGCTCGCATATCGCGGGCAAGCCCGCTCCTTCCCACCCCGCCAGGGACAGCCAGGCGATGCGGAAGGCGCCCGGTTTGTCAGCGCTGCCCAGGACAGCGTGCATGGCCGAATTTTCACAGCGTCCGTTCCGGGTGAATTGGGCCAGCGCTTCCGCATCCCGCCCCAGAATCGCCGAACGGAAGGCGCCGGCGAGCAGCGAGGGTGGTGGGGGCATGACCCCTGAGCCATGCTCGCCGGAATCGCCAAAGGCCAGATTGCCGCGGATGAACAGGCTGTCGGTGGGTTGCACGAAGTAGTAGGCGGTCATACGGTTGCCTCCTCTGCGCGGTTGGCCCTCACCCCCGGCCCCTCTCCCGGAGGGCGATGGGAGCAAGACCTCGATTCGCGGGCGAAGAATTCGGCTGTGGCGAGGAAGTTTTCCAGGGCGGTTTTCGGATGGTCCGGCCGGATCACGTCGCAGACGTAGTCGACGATTTCGTGGGCCAATTCGGCACTACCCTTTTGACGAGTGAATTGTGCCGCCAGAGCACCGGCCATCTGCTCCCGCCACCTAGAACCGGGCTCCGCCGCATCGGCCTTATCGTCAGTCAAGCCTTCAAACCAGAGCTGGGCGCGGTAGATGGCTCCCCTCGAAAAACCGGTTTCGGCCAACTCGTCGCGCAGTTGTTTCATCAGTTGCAGTCCGTTGCACTCGATGTGCAATTGCGCGCCATCCGTCTTCCACCAGGGGCTGATCACGCTCACCTCGCCGCCGCCGCGCTTGAGCACGCGGATGCAGAACCGGTCGCGCCCGGCGCTCTTGGCCCGGCTTTCCGCTTCCCGCAACTGCCGCAGCACCAAGGACAGGGGCGCGGAATGGTGGGCGACCACGGCGCCCAGGGAGGCCGTGGCCTTGTGGCCCATGAGGGTCATGAAGCGTCCATTGAGCAGACCGAAGCCATCCTTCAGCAACAGGCTCGTTTGTCTACCGGAACCGCCGGGGCGCAGCTCCCCGATATGGTCTTGCAGATTCATGTTTTGGTGGGGCTCGATGCCGCTATAGGCCAGCCGCAGCAACAGCATGGCGTCGAACAAATCGTCCACCGCCACCAGGGCCAGCACGTCGTCGCCGCCGGCATAGAGCAGCTTGCCCTTGCAGCAGTCCTCGATGACGTGACGGGCCAGGTGAATGGAAAAGTCGTTCAGGGCTCGGGAAATGGCGGCATGACGCGCCGGGGACGGCGGGCGTTTGGTGTCGATGAATGCCTTTAGATCGGCTTTGCCTCCTGCGAACCCATCGACCTTGACCTGCACTTGCCGGTGCCAGGTTTCGCGGTAGCTCAGCTTGTAGTCGTCCTCGTTGCCCGCCAGCCAGCCACCCATGCGGTCGCCGTCCATCTGGATCAGGGCGTAGTAGGTTTCCGGACGCTTGCCGAACAGGGTCTTCACCAGACCATCGACTTCTCTCAGCCGAATACCTGTATCGGCGATGCGCTCATCCAGGTCTTCTTCGTTGCGGACCAACTCCAGCAACGACGGCAATTTCTTCGCGACGGTCCGCATGCTTGCGTCCTTCAACTGCCGCATCAGCCGTTTGGGCAGCGTGGCGGATTCCAGGTTCAATGCATTCAGCGTCGACTCCAGCGTCATCAGCGCCGAGGCCTTTTCCGGCGACTGCCGTGCCGCATCGAGGTTGAGCTCGACGGAAGTCGAGACCGCCAAGGCGTGGGTGCTGATGACGAATCGATCGATCTGTTCACCGACGATTTCGCCCACTTCTTTGGCGAATAGCGTTGGCCAAAGCCGCTTCGACGTGCAGACGGCGCACAGGTGCTCGCCCGCCTTGGCCCAGGAACGCTTCCGATCCGCCAACTTGCCCCAAACGCTGAGATTCTTGCGCTCGGTGCGATTTTTCCCCAACAACGCGCGATCATCCGTCACCCACTCCCGCTCCCCGCATTGGGTACAGCGGAAGCCCTCCTGCGGCAACGGATCGAAGGGTCGTACGGACTTGGCGGCGGCGAGGCTGCGCTCCGCCAGTTCATACACCGCCGGGTAGAACACGCCGGCATTGGGTTGCCAGAAGGCGAAGCCGTCCAGATCCAGCTTACGGGTCAACACCGGCCAGATGCGATCATCGAAAATGCCTTGCTTCGCCAAATCCGGATGAATGGCGGCCAGCGCATCTTGCAGCTGGCTCGCCGCCTCATCGATGTTCTTTACATCGGACTGCACCGGCCAGGTGGCGGAGGCCCAGAACGCTTCGGGAAACTCAGACATTTGCCGGGCGATCTGCTCGCTGGTGGTTTCGGGCAGTGCCACTCCGGCGGCATCGAAAACCCGCTCTGCCGCTTGCTCGGCGATTTCTTGAGCCCGCGTCTTGGCCGCAGCCGTGGCGCGCTCCGCCAATTCCCGCGCTCGCCGGGCCGGCACCACGGCTACAAATTTGTTGGGCAGGGCGGCGGAAAACAGCGGATTGGTATCGGTCTTGTCTTTGATGAACTCGGCACCGAGGCCTTCGAACAAGCGGTAGCCAGAATCGCCCAGGGTTTCCAGCAACCAGGCGTCCACCGCCGGAACACCGCGCAGGGCGGGAAACACCACGCTGTCCGGGCCGATGTCCTCCACCACCGTCTTCATGGCGGCCCACACCAGGCTGGACAACAGGTGCGAGCTGGCCCACAGGTCGGAGGTGGAGCGGGCCTGGGCAATGAAGCTCTGCACCGGCCCGAAACTCATGGCCAGCAGCGCCGGTTGGTCGCCGTCGGCCAACGCCGTGGCCAGGGCGGACACCGTGTCCACATGGGACCAGATGCTGTGGTCGGGCGTGCGGGAATCCGCCGGCAATACGTTCCACAGCGCGCCCAGTTCCGGCGCCCAACGGCCCAACTCCGGCCCGAAACGCCAGAAGGCCAGAAAGGTTTTCCGTGCGTCGTCCTGAACCAACCGCTCGAAGTGATCGAAGCTCACCGTTTTGGCAGCCCCCGCGCCGATGTCGGCAGCCAGGGGTTTGAGTTCAATGGGTTCGCCGGACAGCGGATGAATCAACACCGGGTCGGAGGTGAACCGTACCCGCTCCCAACCGGGATAGCGGACCTCATCGTCAGGTCGCGGCCAATTGGGCCGATCCGCTGCCGACGCCAGCCAGTCGGCGCGTTTGTCGAATCCGTCCAGATCGATGCCCAAACGCCCACCGATCGCCTGCTTGAGTTGCGCGGCGGTGCCCTTTTCATGGCCTTCCGCGGTACGCATAAGGATCAGCGATTTTTCCGCCGGATCGTGTAGCCAGGCGGCGAGTTTGGTTTTCCAACGTTTCTGGTTCATCGTTCTTCCTTACAGGCGTTCACAGAGTTCATCCAGCTTCATATGGACTTGTTGCCAGATGGCCAATTCGTTGTCTCGGACGAATTGCCGATCTTTGGGACTGAGTTTTTCGAATAAGGTATCCGGCAGTTTGCAGGGCAGATGGGTAATCAGGCCAAACAGTTTTCCGCCGGCGCCTGGTATCACCTTGAAGCGGATTTGGTTCGCGAGGCGGGCACTTTGAATATATTTACCGCGTTTATCAGTCTTCGGTTTTCCGGTTTTCACATCCAGTTCAACCCAACCTGCAACTTTTTCCTTCGAATTCACAGGCCCAAGTACTGCATGATTGGTCACTGGATACGCCAAGATCTGGCGTCCCGCCAGAACACCGTCCGCCGTCTTCTCAAAAGATAAAAGTTTGGGTTTGGTCCGAAATTCGATCTTGATTCTGGCCAACTCCCTCATCGCGTCACGCCAACTCCCACCGATCTTGGTTTTCCAGACCAATGGTCCTTTACCGTCTTTCCCAACGGCGTGAGGCCAATCCAGTTGCAGGCAATCTTTGACGTTCCGAGAGAAAGGTTCGAGCTTCGCTGGTCTCAGGCTATCGATGCTTTCGATATTCTCGCCGCTCAAATGCAAAGCGCCCCATCCATTGCGGGAACGCGAACCAAGGGTACCGAACCAGGCAGCAAGTTGTAACGCATTGCGCAGCTCTGATTCCAATTCCGCAGAAAACATCAGACAAAGTCTTGCATTGGCTCTTATGTTGATGGCTGTTCGCCTCTGGCCATTCTCAGAACCTTTAATTGGAGACAGGATGGTGTCTTTGATTGGAAAGCCTTTTGCATTGGTTTTCCCTGTTTCGCCGTATGTCAACGGTCCGAAGCCAAGGTAAAGTTCAGCACCAACATCTTTACCAACCTCCTTGTGCGGAATCTTCGTATCGCTATCCCACTTGTCGATATCTCCGACTGCCCACGTATTAAGACGAAACCTCACCAACGACCGATGCGAACCGCCACCGTCATCGGCCGCAGCCCCAAACAAACGGTTCTCCTCCTGCAATAACCGGCGATGGTCATATCCAACCTCCCTCGCCTTAACCACCCGCCACCATTGTCGAATCAATGCCTTGAACGGTGGCGTGCGCCATTGCGCCTGCTGTTCGGCGTTGCCGAGAAAGGCGGGGGTGGTGAAGCTTACGGTGTATTCGAGTTTTTTCATGGCCATGACCGTCCTGTTTCCGTTATTGCGCCAATGTATCGGGTTTATGGTCCTGCGTCCGTCGCGGCAAGCTTGTCATCCGAATAGTCGTTTGCGAATGGCCGCGAGTTCAAGCCGGAGTTTGTTTTCCCCGTTGAGGGTCTTCTGCACCTCCTTGTCCTTGTCGTCTTTTCTAACGCCATGTGTCATGGCGTTCCGCAATTTGCTCAAAATGTTGAACTTTCCATCGGTTTTTCGTCCGTGTTCACGAGCGCTCTCCCGCTCTTTGTAATCATTGGTGTCGGCTTTCCGCGTAAAGACCTCGCGGGAAACCCAGGCCTCCTGAAGAAATGTTGCCGCTCGCAGATAATCTCGGCGTTCCAGGTAAGCATCGGATAGTTCGAGCTCCCACTCATGCCGGCTGGTTCGCCGGTGCCAGGATATGCGCTCCCGCAGCTCCTGCCGAAACAAATTGCCCAATGCGCCGCCATGGGACTCGACGGAGCCGAACACGCTGGTCAAGGTCTCCCTTGCCTTGACGGGATTGCCGGTACGCTCGAAATAGGCGGCCTTGGCCAGCAAGGAGGATCGTCCGGGCTCCATGCCGTCGTTCGTCAGCAACTCGGCAAACACGCCGTAGTCGCCATCCTTGTCGTAAGTCGCCAAGGCATCGACCCAGTCCATCATTCGCAACAGTCCACCGAGTCGCAGCACCGGGGTTTCGCCGGTTGCAGGATCTTCCATGGTCAAGGCGCCGTAGTAGATGTTCTCCACGGCAATGCCCCGAACACGGGTCAGGTAGCGGGCGGCGACCAGGGCCAGCATGGGCAGATGCCGAAAGGCGTGGGTCACATCCAGCGTCACTTGCTCGTGGGATTCCAGCTTGGCCGCCAAGCGTCCGAGCAGGTCAGCCTGTTCCGCTTCGTCCCGAGCAAAGGAAATCACCATGCATTCGACCAAGCAATCCAGCCGCTCCGATAGCCGGGCAGCGTGTTCCGCCAGGAGTTCTTCCGTGACATCCTGTCGGCTAACCGCATCCATAAGGCCGAGCAAGGCTTCATCGGAGCCGGCCGTTTCCCGCTCGAAAAAGACGTCCCACATGCTGCCGGCTGTGCCGACGAGGATCAACCGGGCAGGCTGCAAGTACTCGGTCAGCGCCATCCCGAAATAGGGGACTTCCCGGACAAAGCCGGGATCGAACCGATAGGTCGCCGTTCGGTAGCCTGTTCTTGAATCCAGTTGGCTCTTGCCGAGAAAGCTGATTAGGGTGCCGCTCATTTCGTTTTTTTGCTCCGGTGGTTAAAGGCACTAATCGCCCGCAAGCGGGCTCCTAGTGCGCTCGCGAAGGCGCACACATAGCACGGTGCAAGTCCGTGTCGGGGCAAGCCAAGACCCCGTAGCCGAAGGTAACTGCGTCGCCGTGAGGCGGGGTGGGGAGCAACCGGAGGCGAACTGG
>Ga0233425_10003552_pt1 | contig 28035 bp, 19 predicted proteins | sample Watercolumn_Towu_2_FD_181712 | JGI IMG/M metagenome (GOLD analysis project Ga0233425, IMG submission 181712) | Freshwater microbial communities from Lake Towuti, South Sulawesi, Indonesia - Watercolumn_Towuti2014_140_MG | ecosystem: Environmental > Aquatic > Freshwater > Lake | place...
ACCGCCACGGAGGATGATGTGGCAGTCGTGGTTGCCCTTCGTCGACACGATCGCCGTGTGGCCCCCCTTCGTCACGGAGAGGAAGTGGTGGGGGCGGCCCGCGGCGAGGATCGCCTCGGCCGCGATCCGCACGTTGCCGTCGGTGCCGTTCTTGAAGCCGACCGGACAGGAGAGGCCGCTGGCCAGTTCACGGTGCACCTGGCTCTCGGTCGTGCGGGCCCCGATCGCGCCCCAGGCCACGAGGTCGGCGATGTACTGCGGCGTGATCATGTCGAGGAACTCGCACCCCGCCGGCACGCCGAGCTCGTTGATCGCCACGAGGAGTTCGCGGGCCACCCGCAGGCCCTTGTTGATCTGGAACGTCCCATCGAGGTCTGGGTCGTTGATGAGCCCCTTCCAGCCAACGGTCGTCCGCGGCTTCTCGAAGTAGACCCGCATCACGATCTCGAGATCGGCGGCGAGCCGGTCGCGTTCTGCCCGGAGCCGTCGAGCGTAGTCGAGGGCGGCCGCGGGGTCGTGGATCGAGCAGGGACCGATCACGACCACGAGTCGGTCGTCGCCCCCCTCGAGAATCCGGTGGATCGTGTCACGGGTGCCGGCCACGAGCGTGCCCACGGCATCGCCGCAGGCGAACTCGCGGACGAGGTGCGCCGGGGGTAGAAGCTCCTTGATCGCGTCGATCCGGAGGTCGTCGGTGGTCGGATGCGGGGGCGTCATGACGGGACGTGGCGCAGGGGGGCGGCCAAGCGGATCAGCCTACCGCCCCCGGGCGCGCCGAGGGAGGCCGGGGGCCGTTTCCGGCCCGAACGTCCGAGATCGCCTCCTCCAGCGGGACGATCGTGAGCGATGGCCGTCACCCGAACGCCCGCGGCTGGCCCGTCGCCTCGAGCACCGAGAGCCACAGGTCGCCGCTCGGCTCCACCTGGTTGCGGTGGCTCACGGCGAGCGTCATCGGGATGTGCACGAACCGGCCCCGCCAGCGGCCCACCACCATCGCCGTGCGGCCCGCCATCGCCGCGTGCACCGCGTGCTGCGCAAGCCGCAGGCAGTAGACGCTGTCGAACGGGTTGGCCTCCACGCTGCGGATCGCGTAGCTCGGATCGATGTACTTGAGGTTCAGTTCCACGCCCGACGCCGCGAAGTGCTCCGTGATCCTTTGCCGCAGGAACAGCCCGACATCGTTGAGCTTGCGGTTGCCCGACGCGTCCACGCCGGTCGCGGCCCCCGCCATGAGGTCCTGTCCGGCTCCCTCGGCCGCAACGATCACGGCGTGGCCGGTGCGACGCACGCGGCCGAGGAGGTGCTCGAGGAACCCACCGGGCCCGTCGAGCGCGAAGGGCACCTCGGGGATCAGCACATAGTTGGCATCGGGCTCCGCGAGCGACGCATAGCAGGCGATGAACCCCGAGTGGCGGCCCATCAGCTTCACGAGCCCCACGCCGTTGGGCGAGGCCTTGGCCTCGACGTGCGCCGAACGGATCGACTTTGTGGCCTCGGCGAACGCCGTCTGGAAGCCGAAACTCTGGTCGATGTAGGGGATGTCGTTGTCGATCGTCTTGGGGATGCCCACGACCGCGATCTTCGCCCCGCGTTCGGCGGCGGCCGAGGCGATCTGCATCGCCCCGCGGAGCGTGCCGTCGCCGCCGATCACGAACAGGGCGGAGATGTTCATCCGTTCGAGGCAGTCGACGATCTCGCCGGGATCCTGGCCGCCGCGCGACGTGCCCAGGATCGTGCCGCCGTCCTCGTCGATGTTGCTCACGTCCTGGGGCGTGAGGTCGAGGACGTCGTGGCCGTAGCGCGGGATGAAGCCCTGGTAGCCGTTCTTGAAGCCGTGGATCCGCTGCACGCCGTAGTGGTGCGTGAGCTCCATCACGAGGCCGCGGATGACGTTGTTGATGCCGGGGCAGAGGCCGCCGCAGGTCACGATCCCCACCCGCATCTTCCGGGGGTCGAAGAAGATGCTCTTGCGCGGGCCGGCCGGCTCGAAGCCCGGCAGGGCCTCGGCCTTCACGCCCGCCGCCGCCACGAGGCTCGCCGTGTCGGGGAACAGGACGCGGTCCTCCTCCTCGACGTAGTGCACGTTCGTCTTGCGGGCCTCGATGAGCGGTCGCAGCGGGGAATCGATGCGGCAGGGGCCGAGCGTGGCCACCCCGAGGTCGCTCATCGTGATCCGGGTCGTCATCGCGTTGGGGCCCCGTGGTTCGTTCGGAGGTCAGCCGGTCGTGCGCATGCCGGCCGCGATCCCCTGCACGCACAGTCGCAGGAGGTCGCGGTGATGGTCGGCCGGCGCCGTGGCGGGGTCGGCCGCGGCCGCCGCACGGCGGCGACGCATGAACTCGATCTGCACGAGATTGAGCGGATCGACGTAGGGATTGCGTGCCTCGATCGACCGCTGGAACCAGGGCGTGGCCGCGAGCAACTCGCCCCCGCCCACGATGTCGAGGATCGCCTGCCGTGTCCGGTCGCGCTCGGCCGCGATCCGCTGCCAGATCCGGCGACGGGCGTCGTCGTCGATCGCGAGTTCCGAGTAGCGCTGGGCGATGTACATGTCGGCCTTGGCGAGGGCCAGCGTGGCGTTGTCGATCGTGGCCTGGAAGAAGGGCCACTGCCGGTACATCTCGCACACCGCCTGCCAGCCGCGGCGGTCGTCATACTTCACCTCGGAGAGCGCCGTGCCCAGGCCGTACCAGGCCGGGATCATGCAGCGGCTCTGCGTCCAGGCGAACACCCAGGGGATCGCCCGCAGGTCGTCGAGCGTGCGCTCGCCGCGGCGGCGCGACGGCCGCGACGCGATGGGCAGGTTCTCGATGTCGTCGATCGGCGTCGTCTGGGAGAAGTAGCCGATGAAGCCGGGCTGGTCCACGAGCTCGCGGTACACGGCCCACGACCGCTCGGCCATGCGTGCGGTCACGGCCGTCCATTCGGGCTTGGGCTCCGTGCGGCGGACGCTCGAGGCCACCATCGTCGCCCAGGTCACCTGCTCGAGGTGGCGTCGGGCGATCTCGGCGTCGTCGTACCGCTCCGCGAGCACCTCCCCCTGCTCGGTGAGCCGCAGCGAGCCGTCGAGGGTTTCCGCTGGCAGCGACAGGATGCCACGGGCCGCCGGGCCGCCGCCCCGGCCGAGCGAGCCGCCGCGGCCGTGGAAGAACGTGAGGGCCACGCCCCGTTCGGCGGCCGCCGCGTGAAGATCGCTCTGCGCCGCTTGCAGGCCGCAGCAGGCCGCGAGGTAGCCGCCGTCCTTCGTGCTGTCGGAGTAGCCCACCATCACGATCTGGCGGTCGCCGCGACCGCGGAGGTGCTCGCGGTAGGCCGGCACGTCGAGGATCGCGGAGAGCGTCTCGCGGGCGTGCTGGAGGTCGTGGATCTTCTCGAACAGGGGCACGACGGCGATGTCGGCGGGCGCGAGCGGCTCGCCGGCCGCGGCCGCCCGTCCCTGGGCCCAGCGCCACAGCCAGAGGACCGAGAGGACGTCGGCCGGGCAGCGCGTGAGGCTCACGATCGCCCCGCCCACGCACGACGGACCGAACCGCACCGCCGCGGTGTGAAGGACGCGGAACAGCTGGAGCGTGTCGAGCGACAGCGGCTGGAGGCCCGCCTCGGGAACGTCGCCCACCTGGCCGAGCGACTCGACGAGCAGCCGCGCGCGGCCCGCGTCGTCGATCGACTCATAGGCCGCCGCATCGGGCACGATGCCGGCGGCGGCGAGGACGTCGCCCATGATTTCGCGGTAGCGGCGGGCGTCCTGGCGGACGTCGAGCCGCGTCATGTGGAGGCCGAACGTGCGAACGAGATCATGCCAGGCGCGCGGCGGACACTCGTCGGCGAGCACGTGGTCGCGGCCGAGGCATTCGACAAGCAGGGCGACGTCGGCCTCGAACGCCTCGTCCCCCTGGTAGGCCCAGTCCGGCGGCACGTCGTCGAGCGACCGAACCTTCGAGGCCTCGAGCCGGAAGCGGATCATGCGCACCCAGCGACGATACGTCTCATGCTCGGCGATCGGCTCGATGACCGCGGCGAGATCGGGCCGTTCCGCCGCGAGCGCGGTGAGCCGCTCGGTCAGCGCCGCCGATCCGTGGGCCACGTGGCTGGAGACCGTGAGCAGGTCGTGGAGGCGGTGGCACCAGGCCACGTGCTGCTCCACGGCCGCGTTCCTCAGCCGCACGAGCGTCTGCGCGGTGATCTCGGCCGTGACGAACGGGTTGCCGTCGCGATCGCCCCCCATCCAGGATCCGAACCACAGGAACGCGGGAATGTGGAAGCGATGGCCGGGATAGTGCTCCGCGAGCGCCCGCCGCAGCGAGGCGTGGACGCGCGGCACCGCTTCCCACAGCCGGGGCATGATGGAGAGGCCGCGATCGACCTCGTCGAGCACGGTCGGCCGCGTGGGGCGCAGGAACTCGGTTTCCCAGAGGAGCGAGAGCTCGCTGCGCATGTCGGCCTCGTGCCGCGCGCGCTCGCGTGGGAGCAGATCGGGGGAGTCGAGGGCCTCGAGGCTCTTGCGCATCCGCCTGAGCTTCGCCCGAATCGAACGCCGCTTCGCCTCGCTCGGATGCGCGGTGAAGACGAGTTCCACCGCGAGCCGGTCGAGCACCCGCTGCACGTCGTCGGCCGGGGCTCCGAGTTCCTTGAGCTCCGCGATGCCTGCCGGCAGCGACTCGCCGATCGGCGCGGGGTGCCGCTCCCGCTCCCGCTCCCGCAGCACGCGAACCCGCTGGCGATCCTCGGCGATGTTCACCAGGTCGAAGAAGATGCTGAACGCCCGGGCCACGACGGTGGCCTGGGACTCGTCGAGCGACTCGATCCGGGCCGCGAGCGCGGGCTCCGCGTCGTGGCGGCCCTCGCGCCGGTCGCGGGCGAGCGATCGCACCTGCTCGACGAGGTCGAACGCATCGCCTCCCGCGATCTCGCGGATCACCGAGCCGAGCATGTCACCGAGAAGCCGCACGTCGCGGCGGAGGAGTTCATCGTGGGCCACGGAAGGGCGTCCGGAGGAGGCGGGGCGGGCGACGGGCGGTCGAGGCGAGCGAATGATCATAGCCGGTGGCGTAGCAAAGCCCGCGCCGAACGCCGAGCCACGCGGTGATTGCCCGCCGGCCGCGATAAACGTCGTGGTCCGCCACAGTTCCTGGAGCCGTCCCCGGAAGGCCGAGCCCTCGTCGCGAGGACGCATGCGCACAATGATTGCCTACGAAACGGGCAGCCCCGAGGCAGCACGGCTGGATCGAGACGGGCGTGACTCAGTCGGCCGCCGAGGCGGGCCAGTGCGTCCTGCCGGTGCGGGCCGCGAGTACGGCGCGCACGGCGGGCGAGGGCGACGTGAGCGCAGTGAGGTGGAGCGTGCCACCGAACGTGGCGAGCACCTGAGCCGCCTCGAGCGAGAGCGATTCGACACGGTCCAGGCGCAGTCGCCCCGCGCCGTTCGTGCGTCGCGCCCGTTCTTGCGCCTGGGCGACGAGACGACGAGCGAGCCGTGGGCTCTCCAGAGCGCGGAGGCCCTGCATCGAGAGCGGCGATTCGAGCCGTCCCGCCAGGACCTCCTGGCCTGAATAGAACGCTGTAATCGTGTCCATGTACCACGTCACGCTCTCGAGGGGCAGGGGAACACCGTAGTCGGCCAAGGCCGCTTCCTCCTCCGGGCCGAGCCGCTCCACGCCGTCGAGCGAAAGGCCACCGCGGTGCTGGGCCAGGATCATGGCGACAGGCCTTGGAATGTCCCGCAGACCATTGAGATGGAGGGCACCCTCGAACAGCGCCAGTTCACACGCGACGGCCGGCGAGATCGTCTCGACCCGGTCGAAGCGGATCATGGCGCTCGCGTTCGTCAGGGCCGCCCGGCGCTGTTCCGTCGTGACCATGTGCCTCGCGAGCGCAACGCTCGTGAGTGAGCGGAGTCCTCGGAGCGACAGCGCGCCGGGACGTCGAGCCAGGGCCGCATCGCCTCCGTGCGGTGTGGCGGGATCGCTCGGGACGCTGCCGTGGCGGGCAAGCGCGGCAGCGATGGCGGCGGTGAGATCCTCGATGCCGTCGAGGTGCAGGTCGCCGCGATGCGCGGTGAAGGCCTCCGCCGTTTCGCGATCGAGTGCCCGCAGGCCGCCCAGGTGAACGTCTCCGTCGCGGCGGGCGAGGTGCTGCGCGGCCTCCGGCGACAGGTCCCGTAAACCGCCGAGCGAGAGCATCCCACGCTGCCGGGCTAGCGCTTCTGCCACCGGCAGGGGGAGCGTCGTGAGCCCGTCGAGCCAGAGTTTTCCATCGCGCTGCGCGAGCGCGGCCGCCACGTCCGGTGAGATCGTCACGAGTGATGGGAACGCCAGGGTCACATTCGGTGATGCGGCCAGCGCGGTCGCGTCCTCAGGCGTGAGTCGCGTGAGGCCCCTGAGCGATATGCCCGCCTTGCGAGCGGTGAACAGGGCGATGGCGGGCTCCGACACCTCGCGCAGGCCGTCGAGACTCAGGTCGCCACGATAGGCCGCCAGGGCCGCTGCGGTTTCGTCCGAGATCGCGGCGAGGCCGTTCAAGGAGAGGCGGCGACCGCGATAGCGCGCGAGGACGACGGCGGCATCGGCTGGCAACTCGGCGACGTCGTCGAGGATCAGCCCGCCGAACTTTCCGCCAAGCAACCCTTGCGCCTCGGCCGCCGTGAGCGATCGCGGCTGCGTCGTGGCGGCGGCCGGTTCCGCGGCGCACGACGACGCCATCGCGCGCGGAAGCAGGAAGGCGAGAATCGCGGCGAGCACGATCCCGTGGCGGCCTCGATGCGGCATGGGGAAGCGTGTCCGGGAGGAATCGAGACGACGGCTTCAGGTCGCCAATCGTAGCGTCGCGTGCGATCCGCGCCTCGCCGGGCAGGGCTCCGGATGCGCACGCTGGCCGTCCCGGCCGGGTATCGGTCGCGAGGCTGGCCGGCCCATGGCCCATCGCGCTTCGGCTCCGTCATACTGGGCGAATGCGAATGCGAACCCTCCTTGCCGTGATCATCCTGGCCTCGGTCGATCTGATGACGACCGGCGATTCGGTCGCCGAGCCGCTCCCCGACATGCACGTCGCGCCCGCCGATCGCATCCGGCAGATGCAGTCGGAGGCCGAGGCGTCTGGGTACGCGCCGTGGGGCCACTGGGGCGACCAGCCGAGCCGCTACGTCGCCTGGTCGAACCATTCGAACCGGCTGATTCCGGTCTACGCGTTCGGTATCTCGCTCGACGCGGTGCGATCGGCCAACAGCGTGTACCGTGACGAGAAGCGGCTCACGGCCCTCTACGGCCGGCCTCCGGAGGCGACGCTCAATCCCGAGGCCGAGTACTTCGATCAGACCGACATCCACCGCCTCCAGTTGATGGCGGCCGACCAGGGAAAAAAGTACATCATCCTGTTCGTCTTTGACGGAATGGACTGGCACACCACGCGTGCGGCCGCGATCGCCGCCCTCGGCCGCGTGGACTACGACGTGGGCCGCGGCACGGGGTTCCACTTCCAGGACGAGCGTGGCGTGCCGACTGACTTCGGCTTCTTCGTGACGAGCCCCGCGAACTCCGGCACGAAGTTCGACCCCGACGCGCAGGCCGTGAAGAACCCGGGCGGCGACGTGCCGGGGGGCTACGACGCGCGGCGTGGTGGCGCGACCCCTTGGGATCCGCGGGCGAGCGTCACCTACCTCATGGGCCGCGACCGCGACATGCCCCACGCCGTGACCGACTCCGCCGCGTCGGCCACGTCACTGTGTGCCGGGCGGAAGACCTATGACGGCGCCATCAACGTGGACGTCGATGGGCGGCCCCTCGAGCCGGTGGCCCGCACGCTCCAGGCCCGCGGCTATGCGGTGGGGGCGGTGACGAGCGTGCCGGTGTCTCACGCCACGCCGGCGTGTGCCTACGCCAACAACGTCACGCGCGACGACTACCAGGACATCGCCCGCGATCAGCTCGGCCAGCCGTCGATCGCGCATCGTGGCGAGCCGCTCCCCGGCCTCGACGTGCTCATCGGCGCGGGTGACGGCGTGCCGGGAACCGCCGACAAGGAGAAGGATCAGGGCCGCAACTTCGAGCCAGGCAACAAATACGTCGCCGACTCGACGATCGCCGCGGTGGACGTGGCCAACGGCGGGAAGTATCGCGTGGTGCGGCGCACGTCCGGGCGCCGCGGCGACGAGTTGCTCGCGGAGGCGGCGGCCGACGCCGTGAATCGGAACCTGCGGCTGTTCGGCTTCTTCGGCACCGCCGAGGGCAACCTTCCGCTCCAGACGGCCAACGGCGACTTCGATCCGGCCTCGGGCCTGGCCTCGGCGGACGCCGGGGAGGTCGATCCGCTGCGAAAGAAGTACGGATCCGCGATCCACTACCGCAAGGCCGACATCGACGAGAATCCGACGCTCGCCGACATGACGCGGGCCGCGCTCGACGTGCTGGCCACCCGCGGGAAGTTCTGGCTGATGGTCGAGGCGGGCGACGTCGACTGGGCCTCGCACGCCAACAACATCGACACCACGATCGGTGCGGTGAAGAGCGGCGACGCGGCGTTTCAGGCCGTGGCCACGTGGCTCGAGCGGCACGACGCCTGGAAGGACGCCGCCGTGATCGTGACGAGCGACCACGGCCACGCGTTCGTGCTCGAAGATCCGGCCGCGTTCGCGGACGACATCAGCCGATGAGCGCCTTCATCTCGCGCACGGCCTGCGTCATGCCCACCATCACGGCCCGGGCCACGATCGAGTGGCCGATGTTGAGCTCCCCCATGCCCTCGAGCCGGGCGACGGGGACGACATTGCGGTAGGTGAGGCCGTGGCCCGCGTGGAGCGCGAGCCCCGCCTGGCGCACCATGACGCCGGCGCGGGCAAGCTTCACGAGCTCGTCGTTCCGGCCCGCGTCCGTCGTGGCGTTGGCGTAGCAGCCGGTGTGGAGTTCCGCGGCGACCGCGCCGAGCTCGACGGTCGCGTCGATCTGCTTGGGGCAGGGGTCGATGAACAGCGAGACCGTGATGCCGGCTGCGCGCAGCCGCTCGACCGCGTTCGCGGTGGCGGCGCGGTGGGCGACCACGTCGAGGCCTCCCTCGGTCGTGATCTCCTCACGCTTTTCCGGCACGAGCGTCACCTGGTCGGGCTTCACGCGACAGGCGATGTCGATCATCGCCGGCGCGATCGCGCACTCGAGGTTGAGCGTGACCTGCACCGTGCGGCGCAGCACGTCCAGATCGCGATCCTGGATGTGCCGACGATCCTCGCGGAGGTGCACCGTGATGGCGTCGGCGCCGCCGAGTTCGGCGAGCGCCGCCGCCCACACGGGATCGGGCTCCACGGTCCGGCGGGCCTGCCGGATCGTGGCGACGTGATCGATGTTGACGCCGAGCGAGGCCATGAGAGGTTGAAGCCTCTCTCCCGCTCAGCCCTTTTTCAAGAGCACGACGGCGTTGCCCCGCGGCGAGCGCACCTGGAGCACGACGCCCTCGGCGGCCGATTCCTTGGCGATCGCCGCCTCGAACTCGGCGAGGGTCGACACCGCCGTCTTGCCCACCTTGCGGATGAGCACGCCCGGGCCGAGCCCCGCCGCCGCGGCCACGCCATCGGCATCGACGCGATCGACGACCACGCCCTCGAAGTCGGCGTAGGCATTCTCCGGCAGCGATCCCTTGTCGCGGACCTCGAGGCCGAACTCCTCCGAGTAGAAGGTCTCGGCACCGGGCTCGTTCGCCGGCTTCGCGGGGCGAACCTGCTTGGCGAGGTCGGCGGGCAACGGCTTGACCTCGATCGTGAGCGTCACCTGCTGGCCGTCTCGGAACACGCTGAGCACGTGCGGCTTCCCGACCGTGGCCCGCTCGACGATCTCCTGGAGGGCCCGCGTACCCTTCACGGACTGGCCGTCGAAGGCCGTGATGATGTCGAGCTCCTGCACGCCTGCGGCGGCGGCCGGCGACCCCGGCACGACGTCGTTGACGAGCACGCCGTTGCGGTCCTTGGCTCCGAGCTTGGCGGCCATCCGGGCATCGAGCGGCCCCATCTGCACGCCGATGTAGGCGCGCTCCACCCGCCCCTTGGCCACGAGCTGGTCGGTGACCCAGCGGGCGAGGTTGACCGGGATCGCGAACCCGATGCCCTGATACCCGCCGCTGTTGGAGGCGATGGCGGTGTTGATGCCGACCACCTCGCCGGAGAGGTTGATGAGTGGGCCCCCGGAGTTGCCCGGGTTGATCGCGGCGTCGGTCTGGAGGAACTGGGCGCGGCGGATGCCGCCGAGCTCACGGCCCTTGCCGCTGATGATGCCGGCGCTCACGGTCGTCTCGAGTTCGAAGGGATTGCCGATCGCGATCACCCAGTCGCCGATCTCGAGCTTGTCGGAGTTGCCGAGCTTCGCGGTGGGAAGGCCCTTGGCGTCGGCGAGCTTCACGACTGCGAGGTCGCTCTCCGGATCGGTCTCGATCGAGGCCGCCTTGAACTCGCGGCCGTCGGCGAGCTCCACGACCACCTCGTCGGCTCCATCGACCACGTGGTTGTTGGTGATGACCACGCCGCTGGCGTCGATGATCACGCCCGAGCCCACGCCGGAGCGGCCGGGCATCTGGCCCCCTTCGGGCATGTTGAACTCGAAGCCCTCAGGGAGGCCGTCCGGAAACATGCCCTCGAACGGCGTGCCCTTGAGGGGATTGTCGCGCCGTCGCTGCGGGCCGCGGGTCGCGACCTTCTTGGGCTTCATCTCACTGCGCACGACGACCACGGCGGGGGTGGCGATCTCGGCGGCCCGGCGGAAGGCACTCGACAACGCGTTGGCGTGGGCGAGTTCGTCGGCATGGGGCGCCTTTTCGTCGGCGCGGACGCTCACGGGGACGAGGACCGTGACAGCCGAGAGTGCGGCGGCGGCAAGGGCGCAGCCCACGCACAGATGGCGGACGGGTGACCGCGTGGCGACGCGGCCGGAGGGCGAAAGGGTCATCATCGGACACCTCGAGGCGGATAAGGGTTGCTGCGGCACGGCCCGGCGCCGCCGGCCGATCCCTCGGACCGGCGGCGTCGACCGCGCTCATTCTTGGCTTCTACGTGACGCCGGGGAGGGTGGTTCGGGAGGGGCGCCCCGCGGTGGCCGCAGCCCGGCGAATGCGTTGACATCGGTGGCAGAAGGGGCGTATTTTTCCGGGTTGGGAGGCTCATCGAGCATGGCCGGACACGAGCAACGCGGGCCGTCCGATCATGCGATCGATGTGGCCGAGTGCCAGCGGAGGATCGGGTACACGTTCCGCGACCCGGCCCTGCTCGTCGCCGCCCTGACGCATGCCTCGGGGGCGCAGCACCGTCTGGCGTCCAACGAGCGGCTCGAGTTTCTCGGCGATGCGATCCTCGGGTTCCTCGTGTGCGAGACGCTCTACCGAGCCTTTCCGGACTCGCTCGAGGGCGACCTGACGCGGATCAAGTCGGTGGTGGTGAGTCGGGAGACGTGCAGTCGGATCAGCGAGCAGTTGCAACTCATCGACTTCCTGATCGTCGGCAAGGGGCTTTCGATCAACCGCCTCGTGCCGACGTCGGTGCTCTCCGACCTGTTCGAGTCGCTCGTCGCCGCGATCTATCTCGACGGCGGGATGGAGTCCGTGCGGCCGCTCGTGGCACGGATGCTCGGGCCCGAGATCGAGAAGGTGGCCAGCGGCGAGATGGGATCGAACCACAAGTCGCTGCTCCAGCAGTGGGCCCAGCGCGACTTCGGCGTGACGCCCACCTACGAGGTGCTCGAGGAGGCGGGGCCGGATCACAGCAAGAGCTTCCACGTCTCGGCCCAGATCGGGGGCCGGCGGTACGCTCCGGCATGGGGCCGCAACAAGAAGGAGGCCGAGCAGCGTGCCGCCTCCAACGCGCTGGTCGAGCTCAAGGCCAAGCCGGCCTGTGATGCCGCCGACCCGCGGCCGTAGCGCGACGCCGTGGGCTGGTCACCCCGCCGGCGTCGCGGGGTTCGCCTTTCGCAGTGGCTCGTGGATTCCGAAGAACGACTCGCCGAGCCGAAGGAGCTGCCGGTCGGTGATGTCGTCGATGTCAGCACGCACCGAGCCCACCACCTTGTGGGCGATGTCACGGTGATGCTTCTCGAGGTACGTCTCGAGCACGTGGCTGAAGTTCGCCTTTCCGCCGCCGTGGCCGAGCAGCAGAACGTTGCGCACGGGCTTGAGCGCGTGGGCGAGCGTGCGGAGGTACTCGGCGGTCTCCGCGCGATCGACGTCGAACGCGCCGTCGGGGTTGCCGTGATGGTGGAAGACGTTGTGATTCATGTGCCGGTTGTCGGCGGCAGCCACCTGCTCGGGCCGGGTGTGAGCCGCGGCATCGACCGCGTACACGCGTGCGTTTCGATAGTCGATGGCGACGATGACGTCCCGTCCGGTGAGGTCCACCTGGTTGGTGACGTCATGCGAGGGGCGATCGTGATGCGCGGCCATGGGCTCGAGCCGTTCCATATTCCCGCGAAGGGCGACTAGGTCGTCATCGTGCGGCCCGGCAATCCGGGAGATGACTCGAGGATAGCAGAACGTCGTTGCTCGGGGCCCGCGAACGGCCGTGACAGCATCGATCGACCGAATCCTTGCGGGTCCGGAAGGGCTCGGACAGACTGCGAGAAGGAGCGGGGGAACGGCATCGTCATGCGATGCCGCTCTTCGTCGGCCAGTCAGGGGGATCGGCGGCCGCTCGACGTGATCGCATCGTTCGCCCCGGCGCGACGCCGGGTTGCGTTTGTCTCACTCACGAGGTGCCCCCATGTGTGCCCGCCCGCGCCGCTGGTTCTCCTCCTGGTCCGATCGCCGCCGCCAGCCGCTGGTCCTGCCGCTCGTGCCCGCCGACCAGCTCGAGTCGCGGCTCGCCCTTGCCGTGAGCTACGCGACCGTCAACGACTGGGGCAGCGGCCTGCAGGGCGAGCTGAAGATCGTCAACGACACCGGCGGCAGCCTCCCGAACTGGCAGCTCACGTTCACCTACTCCCGCACGATCAGCGACATCTGGAATGCACGGATCGTGAGCCGTTCGGGCTCGCAATACGTGATCCAGGGGCTCGACTGGAACAAGTCGCTGGCCGTCGGCGGCACGCAGGGGGTCGGATTCATCGCCTCCGGCGGTTCTGGCACGCCCTCCAATCTCGTGCTCGCCTCGGGGGCGTCGTCGCCGACCCCGACGCCCACACCGACCCCGCCGCCACCGCCCCCCGCGCCGGTCGTCCCCACGATCTCGGTCGGTGACGTGTCGGTGACCGAGGGCAATCCCCAGTCGGCCGTCGCCAACGGCTACCTGCGGACCTCGGGCAACCAGATCCTCGACGCCAACAACAAACCCGTGCGGATTGCGGGGGTGAACTGGTTCGGGCTCGAGACCACGAACTTCGCCCCCCACGGCCTCTGGACCCGCAGCTATCAGGACATGATGACCCAGATGAAGTCGCTGGGCTTCAACACGATCCGGCTGCCGTACTCCGACCAGCTCTTCGATGCCGGCAGCGTGCCCAACGGCATCGACTTCTTCAAGAATCCCGACCTGCAGGGACTCACCGGCCTGCAGATCATGGACAAGATCGTCACCTACGCCGGTCAGGTGGGGCTCAAGATCGTCCTCGATCACCATCGCTCCGCGGCCGGCAACAGCGCCAACGAATCGGGGCTTTGGTACTCATCGGCCTACCCTGAGAGCCGCTGGATCGCGAACCTTTCGATGCTCGCCTCGCGCTACGCGGGCAACTCGACCGTGATCGGGATCGACCTCCACAACGAGCCGCATGGCCCCGCGACCTGGGGCGACGGGTCGGTCAACGACTGGCGCTTGGCGGCCGAGCGGGCCGGCAATGCCGTGCTCGCGGCGAACCCCAACCTCCTGATCATCGTCGAGGGGATCGAGACTGCGTCGTCTGGCAGCTACTGGTGGGGCGGCAACCTGTCGAACGCGGGCGCGGCACCGGTGCGGCTCTCCACGCCCGGCCGGCTCGTCTACTCCGCGCATGACTATCCGGCGAGCGTCTACCCCCAGAAGTACTTCAGCGACCCGACCTATCCCAACAACCTCCCCGCGGTGTGGGACAGGAACTGGGGGTATCTGTTCCGCACCGGCACGGCGCCGGTGCTGCTCGGAGAGTTCGGCACGAATCTCGCCACCGCGAGCGACCAGGCGTGGTACGCCAAGCTCGTGGGCTACCTCAAGGGAGACCTCGACGGCAACGGTACGAACGACCTCGCCACCGGGCAGCAGGGGATCAGCTGGACCTACTGGTCGTGGAACCCCAACTCGGGCGACACCGGCGGCATCCTCGCGGCCGACTGGAGGACGGTGAACACGGCGAAGCTCGACCCGCTCAAGGAGGTGCAGTTCCAGTTTCCGGCCGTGTCGGGCACCGGGGCTCCGATCACGACGACGCCGCTGACGTTCACCGTGGCGCTCTCGGGCGCGAGCACGCAGACCGTCTCCGTGAAGTTCGCCACCGCCAATGGCACGGCCGTGGCGGGCAGCGACTATGCCGCGGCGGCGGGCACGCTCACGTTCGCCCCGGGCGAGACGCAGAAACTCGTGACGGTGCTCGTGAACCGCGACACCGTGGCCGAGCCGAACGAGACGTTCTCGCTCACGCTCGCCGCGGCGACGAACGCGACGCTGGCGCGGGGCACGGCCACCGGCACGATCGTCGATGACGACACGGTTGCACCGACGCCGACGCCGACACCAACGCCCACTCCGACACCGACACCGACGCCGACGCCCACGCCGTCCACCGGCGTGTCCGTCGCCTACACGCAGGTCAGCGGCTGGTCGAACGGGTTCACCGGGAGCGTGACGATCCGCAACGGCGGCTCGACGGCGATCCGGGGCTGGACACTCGAGTTCGATCTCGCCGCCGACATCGTCAATATCTGGAACGCCGTGATCGTGAGCCGGGTCGGCACGCGGTACGTGATCCGCGCGGCGGACTACAACGGCACGATCGCCGCCGGGGGGCAGGTGTCGTTCGGCTTCCAGGCCGTCGGCATCGCGGGCACGCTCCCGTCGAATAAGAAGCTCAACGGAGTGGCGGTGCCGTGACGTGCGTTCGCGGCGCTGTCGTCGTCGCCCCGGCGTCATCTCCGATGCTCAACGCTGCATCAGCAGCCGCCGACGGCCAGTGCCAAGCCTGCGGCACTGGCCGCTGCCGGGGAGCGGCCTACTGTGCAGCAGGGTTGAGAGCCTTTTCCTTCTGTGGAGTTTCATCATGCGTTTCGTCGCATCATTCCTGCCATCGATGTTCGCCGCCGGGCTCATGCTCACCGCGGCGACGGCGCCGGCCGCTCCCTGCCAGAACGGTTCCGGGCATGTCGTACGCCCGGCCGTGATCCGTGAACACGTGGTCTCGACGAGGCCGCTGCACACCGTCGCCATGGCCCAAGCGCCCGCTGACATCGTGGACACCGCGGTGGGCGCGGGCACGTTCAAGACGCTCGCGGCTGCCCTCGGTGCGGCTGACCTCGTCGCCACCCTCAAGGGCGACGGGCCGTTCACCGTGTTCGCCCCGACCGACGAGGCGTTTGCGAAGCTGCCCGCAGGCACGGTGGAGACGCTTCTGAAGCCGGAAAACAAGGACAAACTCAAGGAGATCCTCCTGCTCCATGTGGTGCCGGGGTCGGTGACCGCTGCCGACGTCGTCAAGCTCAAGGACGCCAAGACGGCGGGCGGCAAGACGCTGACGATCTCGACCGCCGACGGCGTGAAGGTGGGGACGGCGACCGGCATGTCGACGGTCGTGAAGACCGATATCAAGGCGAAGAACGGCGTGATCCACGTGATCGACGCGGTGATCCTGCCCTGACGGCGATCCGATCGATCGCCGGATCAGGGAAGGCCCGCGGCGATTCGGGCCTCGTCGTCCGCCTCTTCGTCGGCGGTCGACGAGGCGGTTCGGATGAGGGGCTCGTCGCTGCCCGAGTCGCTCGACCAGGCCGGGGCGTTCACCGACTGCGGCGCGCTCTTCGCGCGAGCCCGGCCTGCGACGTGCCCGGCGACGACGGTGCCGGCGTATACGGGCAGCACGACGGGGCCAGGCAGGAAGCCATCGAACGCGCCGGCCATCGTCGCACCGTAGCTCGGGTAAAGGATTCGGTACGCCTCCTTCTCCAGATCCGGCGGCCCGAGCCGCTGGGTGTAGGCGAGGGAGTCGCCGGTGGCGATCGTCTCGGGCCAGAGGTCGAGGATCGGGACGGTCCTGGACAGCGAATAGGTGCCCGGGTATTTCCGGCGCGTGAAGTCCTTGGCCTTCGCGGCCTGCTGGATCGCCAGGGCCGGCACGTCGCTGTAGACGTGCACCGTGGCGGTGTAGGGGTTGTAGTGATCGCCTCCGAGCACGCCCCCGAACAGTCGCCCCGGAAAGATCGTCTCGCCTGCCACGGACAGCGCGCCGAGCGTGTACCGATAGGGCCAGCCGACGGTGCGGTTCTTCGTCAGCCGGCGCCAATCATCGAGCGGCCGGTACTGGTTGAGCCGCACCTTCACGTGGTCGAGGTCGTTGTCGTCGAGGTAGTCGGCCACGGCACGCTCGGTGTCGTCCGAGACGTGGTGGTTTTCCACGCGCCAGTCCCAGAGCACGATCCGCTCGGGGATGCCGAACACCCAGCCGATGCCGTCGATCACCGGTCGCGGGGTGCCGCGCTCGATCGGATCCTCCTGCGTGGCGGCGACGATTTCCGGCGCCACGTTGCGACGCGAGAGATGGATCTCTTCCGGTCGGATGCGACTCGCGCCGGTGCGGCACGACGCGACGAGCACCGCGGTCAGGGCGACGACGCTGGACAGACGGCGATGCACGCAGGATGCTCCGCGGAGACCTCCGTCGGCAGACGGCGGTTCGGGGCTCGTAGTGGTCCGGACACCCTCGCCGCAAGGCCAGCCGGCGCCACGGCGGCGGCCTCGGCGCCTTGGGGCGGCTGGGGGTTTCTGCGGGCGGCGACTTCGGTCGCGGATCAGGCCTTGCTGGCGCCGCGCCAGCTCACCGCCGGCGCCGCGGCCACGCGCTTCAGCGTCCGCGGCAGGTCCTCGTAGCGGCCCGCGACGATCAGGGTGTCGCCGGGCTCGAGGACGGTGCTCGCATGCGGGGTGCGGCGGATCTCGCCGTCGGGCCGACGGATCGCCACGATGACGGCGAGCGTGCCGCGCATGTCGAGATCGGCCAGGCGTGCGCCGACGAGTTCACCGTCGGAGGGCACCGCGATCTCGCCGATCTCCATGCCGATCTCGTGCAGTTGCTGATTCATGGCGTGCAGGCTGGCCGCGTCGGCGAGCAGCGATTCGGCCGAAGGGGCGACGATCATCCGGGCGATGCGACTGGCCCCCGCGGCGGCCGGCAGCACCACGCGGTTGGCCCCGCTCCGCAGGAGCTTGGGTTCGGTGTCGGGCCGCTCGCCGCGGGCGATGATCTCGACGCTGCCATTGAGTTCCCGGGCCGAAAGCGTGACGAACACGTTGGCGGCGTCGTCGGGCAGCACGACGGCCACCACGCGGGCGGTGTCGATATGGGCGGCGATGAGCGTGCGGTCCTCCGCGGCGTCGCCGGCGATCATCGGGTATCCGAGCGACTCGGCCATGGCGAGCCGCTGCGGATCGGTGTCGATCACCACCAACGGCATGCCCGCCTTGGCGAGGTCGCGGCAGAGGATCTGGCCGACGCGGCCGAACCCGCACACGATCGCGTGCCCCTTCAACTCGTCGATCTGCTGGTTCATGCGGCGTTTCCCCAGTGCCTCGCGGATCTTTCCATCGGCCATGAACTCGACCAGGCTGCCGATCACCCACAGGCCGGCTGAGCAGCCCGCGATGACCACGACCATCGTGAACAGCTTGAGGCCGGGGTGGTTGAGCGTGCGGACCTCGCCGTAGCCGACGCCGAAGATCGTGATGACCACCATGTAGGCCGCGTCGAGCAGCGACCATCCGGCCGCGACGTACCCGGCGATCGACAGCGACACGATGATCGCGAGGAGCGTCACGCCCCGGATCACGTGGCCGAGGGCCGACCGCGTCGAAGGTTCATCGGCGAGGGGCATCACGATCCCGGGAGGGGCGCCTCGACCGCCTCGTTGCAGAGGATAACGCGGGTGCCACGGGCATCCAAACGTCGCGTCCGGCGACGTCGCTGCGAGGCGTGCGACGACGGGGCTGCGGGGGCATGCTCCGCTGTGTGGTGAGGGCCGACTACCACGAACGAAACGGGGGCGTAAACTTCTCGCCGGTATTCGAGGCCGCGACGCAGAGTCCGGGGGAGTTCCGGGTTGCCGATGTCCAACAGCCTTTCCGACCCGCGGTTTCTCGCGATCCGGAGCCTGATCGTCGAACTGGCGGCCGCGCTCGACCGCGCGGAGCGGCACGCGTCGGGCGCCGATGTCGCCCTCGACGCGGATCCTCGCTGGCGGTTGATCAGCGAGGCGGTCGTGCGGCTCACCCGCTCGGGCCATCGTGTGGACGACATTCAGGCACTGTTCTCCGACGCCTACCTGGCGGACTGGAGGAAGGACGGCGGGCCGCGACTGGCCGGGTCCCCGAACTGCGGCGGCCGGTGAGAGGCGGTTCATGATCTACGTCGATCCCCACATCCACATGGTCTCGCGCGTCACCGACGACTACGAGGCCCTCGCCCGCATGGGATGCGTGGCCGTGAGCGAGCCGGCGTTCTGGGCGGGGTTCGACCGGCGCAGTGCCGACGGCTTCCGCGACTACTTCCGACAGATCACCGAGGTCGAGCCGAAGCGGGCCGCCACCTACGGCATCGCGCACTACTCGTGGCTGTGCATCAACGCCAAGGAGGCCGAGGACGTGACGCTGGCCCGCGAGGTCATCGCGGCCATCCCGGAGTTTCTCGACGCGTCGAACGTGCTCGGCATCGGCGAGATCGGCCTCAACAAGAACACCCGGAACGAGGCCACGGTGTTCCTCGAGCAGGTGGAGTTCGCCGTGAATCACGGCGAAACCATCCTGATCCATACGCCGCATCTCGCCGACAAGCTCCGTGGCACGCGCATGATCCTCGACATGCTCGCCGACTTTCCCCGTCTCGACCGGGGACGCGTGGTGATCGATCACGTCGAGGAACACACGATCCGTCACGCGCTTGACGCGGGCTACTGGGCGGGCATGACGCTCTATCCCGTCACGAAGTGCTCGCCGGATCGCGCCTGCGACATGGCCGAGAGGTACGGCAGCGAGCGGCTGCTCGTCAACTCGGCCGGAGACTGGGGCCCGTCGCGGCCGGTCGCCGTTCCCGACTTCATCGTCGCGATGCGGGCGCGCGGGCATGCCGAGTCGCTTATCGAGAGGATCGTGCTCGACAATCCGTTGGCACTCTTCTCGCGCTGCCGACGATACGTGCCGCCGCCGCGGGTGGCCGGGCGGGTGTCCGCGACGCCGGGCGTGCGCGACGCGTGACGACGGTGGTCGCCCGAGCGACAGCGATCGCACGGACGCCGGCGAGCGAAGCGGAGTCCAGGGAGCCCGTCGCCGCCAACGGGGTTACTTGGCGGGATGCCTTTCTCGGGCGAACGCGTAGCGGACGTCGTAGGCGATCTTGCGGGCCATGTCTCGCAGCGAGAATGTCCGAGGGGCGCTCGTCGGTGTGGCGGTCGTGAGCGTTCGTAGTCGGAGTGGCACGTCACCGATGTCGTCGTATCGCTCACGGTGCGCGGCATAGTCGCCCGGGGGCATGAGGAAACGGAAGGCGGGCTCCGTGAGGAGGATGTACTCCGAGTCGGGCACCGTGTTCTTGAGAAGGCGATGCAGCACGATCACGTCCACGCCCGAAAGTTCGTCGAATCCGGAGATCCTTGATCGGACGGCGTGACCGTAGTGGCCGATGATCTTCAGCCGCAGCGTGACCATCTGCCGGCACGCGTCGCACCCGCATACGTTGGCGTTCGCCAGCCCCGTGAGGGTCTTGTCGAACGCGGCGAGAAACTCGTCGAGCCGCCTGCCGATGTCGGCGCCGGTCGCCTGCCATTCGTGCTCCTGGCGCTCGGCGATCATGAACACGGCGTCCCCTTGGAGTTTGTTGACCTCGAGCGGAAAGCGTGCCTCCTTGATGACGGCCGAGAGCAGGTCGGTCACGATGCCGTGCGCGTGCACCCGCGAGGTGCGGTTGGTCATCATGAACCGCGTGTAGCCGCTGATGTCGGCGATCAGCAGGAGAAACTCCGAGTCGGTGGGGGTCGCGGCTGCCATGCGCGCAGTGTAGCGGGGGCGACGAGTCACGTTTCGCCATCTCGGTACGTCCGTGTTTTGCAGGCCGAAGTCCTGCGATCGGAGGACCAACGGCGCGTTGTTGGACGTGATCGGGTGACGAGACCATGGGGATCGCAAAGGGCTCGCGGCGATCCGCGTGGCACCTTGGTTGTGAGCGACGGGTGAGCGGCGCGTGAGAGGCGTGTGAGGGGGTGCGCGGTGGCAGCGTTGGACGCACCACGCCCTCCACCGCCGAAATGCGCACGAACGATGTCGGCGGTTCATCACAGCATGGGTGGCGGATTGCGTGCCGCGCGCGCACGGATCAGAATGACGCGCAGTAAGTGTCCTGTTGGATGATTGATGCTGCGGTTGTGGCACGCAGCAGGACTCGTTTGGGCAGGCGGTTCGGAGGGTGCGCGACGCGCGGGCGGGCGGTCGCCGACGTTCGCGACGGGACGTGGCTGATGACTGGGCCGATCTGATTCGAGGTTCCTTCGCAACGGACCTTTGTGGCGGTTCCCACGGGCCATGGATAGCGCGATTCCCATGCACCTCACCGCCGAGTCGACCCTGGCAGAACTGACGAGCCGATCGTTCGTCGTGTCGCCCGACACGCTAGGTCAGCGCGTGTCCGCCGAGTTTGACGCGGAACCGAAGCTTCCGGGCGTGCTCATCAAGGATGGGCAGCGTCTGGTTGGCATGATCTCGCGTGAGAAGTTTCTCGAGCACCTGAGCCGCCCGTACGGCCTCGACCTCTACATGAAGCGACCGATCACGGCGCTCTGGGAGGCGATGCGATGCGACGTGCTCGTGATGCCGGCGACAAGTTCGATTCACGAAGCGGTGGACATCGCCCTCAGTCGACCGATCGAGCGCGCCTACGAACCGCTCGTCATCGTTGACGAGAGGAACTCGGCTGGGCACAGGCTCTTGAGCATCAATGTCCTGTTGCGGGCCCAGTCGCATCTCATCGCCCTGGCGAATGCGACCATCAGCGAGCAGAAGGATGCTGCCGACGCCGCCAATCAGGCCAAGAGCCAGTTTCTGGCCAACATGAGCCACGAGATTCGCACGCCGATGAACGGCATCATCGGAATGACTGACCTGCTGATGGAGACGGAACTCACGGCCGAGCAGCGGGAGTACCTCGACATGGTGAAGAAGTCAGCCGAGGGCCTGCTTTCGGTGATCAACGATGTCCTCGACTTCTCAAAGATCGAAGCCGGCAAGATGCAACTGGAAGAACTCGAGTTTCAGTTGCGCGACGTGCTGGGCGACATGATGAAGCCGTTGGCGCTGCGAGCGCACTCAAAGCAGTTGGAACTCGCCTTCCGCATTCGTCGCGACGTCCCCGACACCCTTGTCGGCGACTTCGGCCGCCTCCGTCAGATCATCGTCAACCTCGTGGGAAACGCGATCAAGTTCACGAAGCAGGGCGAGGTGCTCGTAGACGTGCGGAACGAGGCTGTGCGGGAGGGCGAGGTGCGGTTGCGGTTCACCGTATCCGACACCGGCATCGGAATCCCGAAGGAGCGTCAGCAGAGCATCTTCGAGCCGTTCGAACAGGCCGACGGATCGACGACGCGGAACTACGGCGGCACCGGTCTCGGGCTGGCCATCTCTGCGAAGCTCGTATCGATGCTGGGGGGCTGCATCTGGGTTGAGAGTGATCCCGGCGAGGGAACCGCGTTCCACTTTACGGCGTGCTTCAACACGCGGGTTCCGGAGGCTGGCAGCACAGCGCCGGTGGACCTCGGGTCGCCGTTCCAGCAGATACTCTCAGGCACGCGCGTCCTCGTCGTGGACGACAACGAAACGAGCCGCGCGATCATTGCGGAGATCCTCGAGGCATGGCAGATGCGTCCATTGGGCGTCGACAGCGGCGAGGCGGCGCTCGAGCACCTCGCCCGTGCCGCTGAGGTCAACCGTCCCTACGCGTTGGTTCTCATCGACAGCGCGATGCCGGATACCGACGGCTTCCAACTCGCCGAAGAGATTCGTGGCTCCGCGGCGATCGCTGCGACGCCGGTGGTCATGCTGACATCCGTGGCCCGGCCGGGCACAGCGGCGAAACTCTCCGCGCTGGGCCGCATCATCTCCGTGGCCAAGCCCCCCAAGCACTCAGATCTGTTGGACGCCGTGCTCACGTCGATCGGCATTCGGCGCGACGAGCCCTCCGTCACGCCGCCGCCCGCCGATGTGGTCACGGCGGATGCGATCAAGCTCGAGATTCTGCTCGCAGAGGACAACGCGGTGAATCAGATGGTCGCCGTACGCGTTCTCGAGAAGCGAGGGCACCGAGTGACCGTCGTGAGCAACGGCGAGGAGGCGATCGCCGCGGTCGCGCGAGGCCGCTACGACGTGGTGCTCATGGACGTCCAGATGCCCGTGATGGATGGCTTCGAGGCGACCGCCCGCATTCGCGAAGAGGAGAAGGCAACGGGGCGACACACCCCGATCGTCGCCATCACCGCCCACGCGATGAAGGGTGATCGAGAGCGTTGCGTGGAACGCGGCATGGACGGCTATGTGTCAAAGCCGGTGCGAACGAACGACCTCCTCACGGCTATCGACACGGTGGTGTCGCGTGTCCGGTCCGAGACGTCAGCCCCGCGGGAGGCCGCGCGGACGGATGAGATGGCCGAGCGTGCGGCCGACGTCACCTGTCGTGTCGATTGGGAACTCGCCCGCGCCAACGTCGACGATGACGAGGGACTTCTCTCCCAGGTGACATCCGTGTTTCTCGGGGAGTGCGACAAGATGGTGGGCGACGTGCGCGAGGCGGCCCTCGCCGGCGATGCCACGCGCCTCCGGCGTGCCGCCCATACCCTCAAGGGGGCGATCGGATACTTCACGTTCGAAGGTCCGTACGCGGCCGCGCTCGAGATCGAGTGCCTCGGACGCGACGGCGAGGTTGAGGAGGCTGCGGCCCGGTGGCCCCGGTTGAGCGCGCACGTGACGGCGCTGAAGGCGGCGTTGGCGGTGGGCCAGCCGGCACGGACGACGCCGACGCCAACCGTATCTGAAGCATCCGCAGCGGGATGACGGCCGAACACGGAGCATCGCATGCACGAGCCCATCACTCCCCTTCCGACGCCTCCGGCAACAGAGTCGCGTTCCTCCACGGAGCCGGCTGCGGAACGTCCTGAGCCGAGTGCGAAGTGGCGGGTGCTCGTGGTCGATGATTCCCCGATGGATCGTCGCGTGGCCGGCGCGCTGCTCGAGAAACAGGCGGACATCGCGGTGGACTACGCGAACAACGGCGGGGAGGCGCTGGACTTCATCGAGCGTCAGATGCCGGATGTCGTCGTCACGGACCTGCAGATGCCTGAACTGGACGGCTTGCAGCTGGTTGAGTCGATCCGCGTCCGATTCGCGCAGCTGCCCACGGTCCTGATGACGGCGCACGGAAGCGAGGAGATCGCGCTGCAGGCTCTGCGCCAGGGGGCGGTGAGCTACGTGCCGAAGCGGCACCTCGCCCGCGACCTCGCGGACACGGTGCGCGGCGTGCTGAACCTCGCGCGCTCGCGCACGAGCGAGCAGCAACTGTTCCACTCGTGCTGGAAGAAGACAGAGTTCCACTTCGTGCTCGACAACGACGAGGCACGCATTCCGCTGCTGGTGACGCATCTGCAGCAGTACATGGTGCTTCTCGAACACTGCGACAAGAACGAGTCTGTGCGCGTGGGCGTGGCTTTGCACGAAGCGCTGCGCAATGCGATGCACCACGGAAACCTCGAACTGGACAGTGCGCTCCGGCAGCATAACTATCAGAGGTACTACGAACTCGCGGCACAGCGACGCAACGAGAGGCCATACGCGACGCGGCGGGTGCACGTGACCGCGTACGAATCGAGGGACGAGGCCTGTTACACGATTCGTGATGAGGGGCCGGGATTCGACCCGATCGGCTCATACAAGGACCCCACCGTGCCGGAGAACTTGGACAAGCCCAGTGGGCGCGGATTATTCTTGATCCGCACGTTCATGCACGAGGTCCGCTTCAACGACATTGGAAATGAAATCAAGATGATTCATCGGCGGGCTTCCGCGGGCGCTGGACGACCTGGCACCGGGGAGCGCACGTCATGCTGACATCGTCGCACGAACGACAGTCAAGAAGCCCCTTTCTGGCATGGGGCACCTCCCCGCGCTGATCCCCCCAAACGATTCCCCCCATTCGTCCCCCGAGAGGATCCCCCGGCATGAACATGGAAATCAAGCTCCTGAAGAGCGAAGGCGACTGCGTGCGGCTGCAGACCCTGGGCAAGGTTTCTCGTGACGGTTGGAAGGCCGATCAGAATCCGATCTGCGATCTCTGCGGGGAGGGAATCTTCGGCCGCCGAGTGCTTCTGAACCTTCAGGAATCACAGTATCTGGACTCGACGGGCGTGGAGTGGCTACTGCACACGCACCGAAGGTTCCAGGAGAATGGCGGGATGCTCGTGATCCATTCGGTCACGCCCGTCATGCAGCAGATCCTCAAGATGATGCGGATGGATGCGTTACTCAACCTGGCTGCGGACGAGCCCGCAGCACAGGCCTTTGCCACTGCAAACAACGGGAGCCACCCATGACCGAGGTTGACGGAAACGGCAGCATGTCTGGAGGACATTCCATCGGCTCGGTATTGAGCCTGGAGCAGGATGTCACGCGGTTTCACGCAGACAACGCTTGCGGCATCATCATTGACTATGCATGCCAGATGGGAGCGAGTGACATTTACATCGCGTCGAGTGCGACAGAAGTCGATGTCAGTATGCGTCACCTCGGCATGGTGAAGCAGTTGGCCACGCTCCCGTCGGAGGCCGGTGGGCGGCTGATGGGGCACATCCGGGCGTTGGCGGGAATGTATACCGCCGAGAAGCGGCTGCCCCAGGATGCCCGTTGGTCGCGAAAGCTCGGGAATGGTCGCCGCGTCGACCTCCGTCTTTGCAGCATCCCGACCATTCACGGCGAGAGTTTTTCCATCCGAGTTCTCGACCGGGAAACGCAGTTGCGAACGTTGGAGCAGCTCGGCTTCGTCGGCCTGCAGCAAGGCATCGTCACCAACATGTTGCACAGCCCATCGGGGCTGGTTCTGGTCACCGGGCCGACCGGTGCTGGAAAATCGACGACGCTCTATGCCTTCCTCCGCTACCTGAACGACGGTAAGCGCAAGATCCACACCATCGAGGATCCGGTCGAATACACGCTCGCCGGCCTGCGGCAGTCCCAGGTGGATGAGTCGAACGGCGCCGACTTCTACCAGCTGCTGAGAGGCGTGCTGCGTCAGGGCCCCGACGTGATCATGATCGGTGAGATTCGCGATCTTGCCACCGCCGAGACGGCGGTGCGTGCCGCGAACAGCGGCCAGTTGGTGTTCGCGACGTTACATGCACCCGTCGCGTCGGCCGCCCTGCAGAGCATGCTGGGCCTCGGCATCCCGGCGCATGTTCTCTGCACGTCGCTGTTGGGCGTGATCGGGCAGCGACTGATGCGCACGGTGTCGCCGAAGACGCGAGTCGCCATGGACATGTCGCATGCCCCCCAAATGTTCGACGAAGTCCGCCAGTGGCTCAGCACGGACGAGGGCAGGATGATCTACGCGGCGGCATCAAGTGAGCCGCACGAGGGGTACGACGGTCGCACGGGGTTGTTCGAGATCATGTCCATGACCCCGGCGATTCGTGCCGCGCTCACGCAGCTCCAGCCGGCCAGCACGATCGCGCAGAAGGCGATCGAAGAGGGGATGATGGATTTCCGTCGCGCCGCGCTCGTCAAGATTGCCCAGGGCGTGACCACGTTTGACGAGATGTGCCGGGTCGTCCCGACCGGCGAGATGTGGGTCGATGTGTAACGTTGTCGGTCGCCGGTACTCTTGTCGTCGAATGTGCCGTGGTAACGACGTCGGGGCCGTATCGGTCTGACGGCGGCAGAGGCCGCCGCTCGCACCGGCAGAAGTGTCGAACCTCTTCGGCGTGGGACGAGCCGTCGGTGATGTCGATCCGGCGTAGTGCTGGTGGTGGCGTGCACCGCAATGATGGCCTCCGCGGCGCGTTTGGCTCGTGCGCGGCCGACCATGTCGGCTGTGGCATTACCAGACGGTCACTCGTTCGGGCGTGAGGACGCAGAAGCGGGCATGAGTGGCGGCGGTCGCAGGTTCGGGCGGGTAGCATACGATGGAGGGTGCGAACCCGGGGGCGGCGTCTCGGCTCCCATTCCTCGAGGACTCCCGATCCATGCCAGCCACGATCCGCAGACATCTCCCCCGCGTCCGAGGGCTCCTCGCGGCCGTCCTGATCGCTGTCGCCGCCGCCACGCCGGCGCTCGCCGATCCGCCGCGACTGGAACTTCGCCCACATGACCACGTCGTCATCGTGGGCAACACGCTCGCCGAGCGGATGCAGTATTTCAACCACTTCGAGACGCTGCTCCAGGCCCGGTTTCCGAAGCACGAGCTGTACGTGCGGAACCTCGGCTGGTCGGCCGACGAACTCACGATCCGGTTGCGGTCGAAGGACTTTCAGGATCACGGCAGCAACCTCGCCGACCACGACCCGGACGTCGTGATCGCGATGTTCGGGTTCAACGAGTCGTTCGCAGGCGAGCCCGGTGTGGCGAAGTTCGAGCGGGATCTGGCCGCGTTCGTGGCCAATCCCTTCTCGATCGACCGTTACACGTCGCCGGGCGGCGACTGGGACCACGGGGCCGCGAGCGCCCGGGCCATCGAGGGCAAGAAGCCGCCGCGCCACGTGGTGCTCGTGTCGCCACTGGCGCACGAAAACCTCCGCAATCCGAGCCTCCCCGACGGCGCCGACAACAACCGGCGGATCGCCCTGTACACCGACGCTATGCGCCGCGTAGCCGAGAAGACGGGGGCGGTCTTCGTCGATCTGTTCGCGGCCTCGCGAGATGCGATGGCGTCGGCGTCGCAGCCCTGGACGATCAACGGCATCCACGTCAACGACCACGGCGACGCCGGCGTGGCAGGGATTCTCGACGCCTCGCTGTTCGGGCCGCGGCCCGCCGGCGAGGGCGACCTGGCGCGGCTGCGGGCGGCCGTGAGCGAGAAGAACCTGCAGTTCTTCTACGACCACCGCGCGGTGAACGGCTGCTACATCTACGGCGGCCGCAAGAATCCCTACGGCACCGTCAACTTCCCGGCCGAGTTCAAGAAGCTCCGCGCGATGACGGCCCTGCGCGACCGTCGCGTGTGGGATGTGGCCCAGGGCAAGCCGGTTCCCGACGTGATCGACGACTCGGGCACGGGAGAGATTCCGCCCGTGGCCACCAACGTGAAGGCGCTGCCGCCGGCCACCACGCCCGAGGAGTCGCTTGCGAAGATGGAGATCGACGACGACTACGAGGTCAACCTGTTCGCGTCAGAGGTCCAGTTCCCGAATCTCGCGAACCCGGTGCAGATGACGTTCGATGCGAAGGGCCGGCTGTGGGTGGCGACGATGCCCTGCTACCCGCAGTATTTCCCGGGCGTTCCCGTGGACGACAAGATCCTCATCTACGAGGACACCGACGGCGACGGCCGGGCCGACAAGGAGACCGTGTTCGCCGGCGGCCTGCACCTGCCCACGGGCCTCGAGATCGCCGACGGCGGCTGCTACGTGGCCCAGGAGCCGAACCTCGTGTTCCTCAAGGACACCGACGGCGACGACAAGGCCGACGTCCGCGCGATCGTCGTCGATGGGTTCGATTCGGCCGACTCGCACCACGCGATCGGCGCGTTCGCGAGCGATCCGGCCGGCGGCCTCCTGATGATGGAGGGCACGTTTCACCAGACCGCGGTCGAGACGGTCCGCGGCCCGAAGCGCTGCTCGAACGCCGGCATTTTCCGCTACGACGCGCGGCGGGCGGAGTTCGACGTGTTCGTG
>Ga0233425_10003554_pt1 | contig 28025 bp, 13 predicted proteins | sample Watercolumn_Towu_2_FD_181712 | JGI IMG/M metagenome (GOLD analysis project Ga0233425, IMG submission 181712) | Freshwater microbial communities from Lake Towuti, South Sulawesi, Indonesia - Watercolumn_Towuti2014_140_MG | ecosystem: Environmental > Aquatic > Freshwater > Lake | place...
GAGCCGAAGCTCGGCGAGATTGCACCGTGCTCCGTTGGATGTGCCCTGCTGCTTACCTCGGTTGTTGACCTCCGCGCCTCCGTGAGGAAGGCATTCCCTGGCCGAGATCCTCCCGCAGATCGTCATCCTCATCGTCCGTGCCCGCCGCCCAGTCCGGATACGGATCCTCTGTGCCGCGCATGGCGCGCCAGAGGATGCGGTTCAACACGTCTTCGGGCGCGCGATCGACTTCCCGGAAGTTCAAGGTCGCCGACACGATCGCATCGCGGCGGAGCACTTCATCACGGATCGCTTTCGGGTCGGGGTTCATCTGGTCCAGAGGAATATTCGCGGGAACAGCCACGAAGGGGCCCACGTCGGGTGTGTCCGTGAAGCAATCGAACATGGGCGTCGCACTGGCGTCAAACTGGTTCTTGGGAGGGAGGCCGAGGATCTGCTCGATCGTGCGCACAATGCTCGTCGTGTTGTATTGCGTGCTGACCACGGCGCCGCGCTTGGCATACGGACTGATGCAGTAGGCCGTCGTGCGGTACCCGCTGACGTGGTCCCAACCGGCCTGCGGATCGTCTTCAATTGCGAAGATCGCCATTCGGGGCCAGAAGATCGAATGGCTCAGCGCTTCCACGATGCGACCGAATGCCAGGTCGTTGTCGGCGACGCAGGCATCGGGAGTCGGGCAACCCGGGCTCGTGCCGCTGGTGTGGTCGTTCGGCAAGCAGATGATCACCAGTTGGGGATAATCCCGTTTGCTTTCAAATGCGCGCAGTTCGCGCAGGATGAAGTCGGCGCGAAACTGATCGGGCACCGACATTTCCCAGCCCACGTACTCAGGTGGTGAGAACGCGCGAATGCTCTCGATCGACGGCGCGCTTTCGAAGACGACGTCCCCGGAGCCGTCTTTCCAGGTGCGATAACAAGCTAGGAAGTCGGGCGCATCCTCGCGGCGATCGTCCCGCCATCGCACGCGCGGCATCATGAATTCACCGTAGTTCCGGATCGACTTGTGGTGCAGCACCGCGTTGTCCCAGAGAAAGCCGGCCGGCGAATAGGCCAGGGCGTCGTCATCGTCGACGCCCATTCCATCGGGATAGCTGCGCGGAAATCCGGCAAAACTCCGTTCCAGGTAATCCGTGGTGAAAGCCGTGGTGCTCCACTGGTGGCCGTCGGCGCTGAGAATGCCCGCGCAGTAGGTGTTGTCGAGCAACACGAATTCCCGCACCAGCTTGTGCTGATTGGGTGTGATCTGCTCGCCAAAAATACACAGGTCGGCTCGACCGCGACCGCGGCCCAGCGCGCCGAAGACCTGATCGTAGGTGCGGTTTTCCTTGATGATATAGACCACATGTCGAATCAGACTCGGTTCGCCGATACGCTCGGGCACGGCTCGAGCGGGCTGATTGGCCCGGGGCGGAAGCGCCGCCTGCTCCAGGGCGCCACGGCGCAGATTGCGCTGCACGAGTTCGGACAAAGCGGCCAGTTCGGCTTCGGCCGGCAACGGCACCAGGGACACCGAGCCCTGGTGTTGGCGCGAGTTGAACCCGCTGCCCCCCGTCGCTTTGTATCGTTCCGGCGACTCCGGCAAACCTTTGATGTTGGCCACGTAGAGGTGGTTCCGCGGCGCATCACACACCACCGCGCCGGGATACCAACCGACGGGGATATAGCCCAGCAACCGCGAACCGCCTTTCTTTGCGGGTTCCCAATGGAGTACGGCGATGGCATTCTGGGAGCCGTTCGCCACGTACAGTCGCTGGCCGTCGGCCGCGAAGCAGGCCGCGTTGGGAGAAGCGCCGAACAGGTCAGACGGACGGTGCTTGACCCAGACCGTGTCCACCACTTGATTCGTCGCCGCTTCGAACACACTCAACGTATCACTGGCCGCGCTACAGCACACGACGTAACGGCCATCCGGGGAAACGGCCAGACCGCTGGCGTGGAGGCCCGTCAGGACTTCCGCGGCAGGAGTGTCCTGATCCAGAGGAATCACACTGACGGAGCCTTCGCTGGCTATATGCCGCACGGGATCGACGCGCACGGTCGTGCCGCGTCCCGCGGGACCAACCAGGTCGCCCGCCTCCGGCCGCCGTCCGCCCCAGTTGCTGACGAAGAGCTTGTTCTGAACGAGCACCACGTCATAGGGGGCGACTCCCACGTTCCAGCTGCGCAGCAACGTCGCGTCCGACGTGCGGATTTCGTGCACTCGATTGGACAGGTTTGCGCAGACATAGAGCCGGGATCTGTCGAGCGAGACGGCCAAACCGGCCGGGATCTCTTCTTTGCGGCGCGGGGCATCCGCTGGCGGCAGCGGAATCGTTTGCGCGTGACGTACCGCGCCATCATCCGCGACTTCGAAGACTTCGATCGATCCGTTCACGTTGCTGAAGTAGATGCGTCGGCCATCCGAGGAGAACACCAGGCCCGTGAAGCTCAATTGCTCCGTCCGATCGCGCGTGGTCGCGGGAAGCGGCACACGCTGGCGGATTTCCCCTGTTTCCGGATGGATAACGACCAACTCGTTGGTCTTCCCGGAGACGACCAGGAGTTTCCTATCGGGCGAAAGCGCCATTGCCTGCGGGCGCAGCCCCGGCAATTCCACCTGGCGACCAAACGGGGTGAGCACCTGGTTGACGGGCGTAACGATCCGACCGGTTTCCGACCTGCCTACCCGTTCCGTCGGCGCGTCCGTTTCTTCCACGGCAATCGCGGGGAGGACGGTCGACTCGATACCGAGGAGAAAAGTAACAATCAAAGCGCGGATAGCCGCTGTAATCCGTGGTGCGGCTGGGAGAGGAACGGGTAGCTCCTTGCCCTGTTGTGAGTCGTGTTGTCCAGGAAGTGCTGCAAGTCGGTCGTGCCGCGGCATGGGAGTTGATCTCCAGCGGAGAAAGGCTTACACGCGGAGGAAAACGCGCTGGCGGTAGAGCCACCAGAGAAACAGCCATTTGGCAAGCAGGGTCCCCGCGAGGAGGACGATCGTCCCGTAGGTGCCACACAGGCGTGCGGTTCCTCCGAGGAAGAACTCCGTGGCATGCGCGAAGTCGAGGAAGCGTGGGACGACATAGATGGTAATCGCATTCGCGCCAATCACGATCCAGAAGAAGGCCCAGCGGTGCCAGCCCAGCACGTCGATCACGGCGTAGAACAGGGCCAGCAGCAACAGGCTCCAGCCGCCGGCCACCAGCACGAAGGAGCTGGTCCAGAGGTTTTTGATGATGGGGAAAGCGAAACTCCAGGCATATCCACTCGCCAGGCAGGCGCAGCCCGCCGCGGCCAGTCCGCCGACTTTCCGCCAGGGAGCCGCCGACGATTTGAGCCACTGTCCCGCCAGAGCTCCCAGCAACGTGGTAGCGATAGCGGGCACGGTGGAGAGCAGACCTTCGTTGTCGCCAAAACCGTAGTAAGGTTCGAGGATCTTGCCGGGAAGCAGCAGGCGGTCCAGATAGCCGGCGAGATTGGTTTCCCTGGCCAGATCTCCGGCTACACCGCCGGGTGCGGGAACGAGCGCGAGCAGAGCCCAATACGTGAGCAGGATGCCGATTGCCGCCGCGACTTGTCCTCGCACGCGGCACTGCAACACGATCAAGGCGGCGACGCCGTAGCAGATGCCGATTCTCTGCAGGACGCCCGACACGCGCAGGTCGGGCCAGTTGAAGTTCAGCAAGCCGTTGCAGATCAGACCCAGCAGCACCAGCAGTCCTGCGCGGCGTGCGATCCGGGCATACGCGCGGTTCGGTGTTGCCCGATACTTGTCCAGCGAGTAGGGCAGTACGCAGCCGACGAGAAAGAGAAACAGGGGGAAGATCAGATCGTAGAAGCGGAACCCTTCCCACGCGGCGTGTTCCAACTGCGCCGTCAGAGCAGGGGCCAGCGTCCAATGACTGCGGTTCAGGATCGCCACCGCCAGATCATCGGCTCCCATGATCCAGAACATGTCGAAACCGCGCAGCGCGTCGATGGACCGCACACGCGCGTGTGACGGGACGGGGAGAGGGGTGTCAATCATGATGCTGCATTTCTGCGGGGCTCACGGGGGCTGACTGGAAACCGACGTGCCGCGAAAGGGGAAACACGTGGTCCGGACCGATTGCGCCCTGTGCGCCGCGGGTCCCGTCGGATCGCGGGAGCCGGGTGCGGATCCGCGCGCCGCAATTGCTTCAGGTCTTCGGGCCGGACGCAGCCTGCTGCTGCACCGCCACATACGTCATGCGCAATTCGTGCAGCAGTTGCGTGAGTATCACCGACTCATCCGCCGTCAGGTTGCCTTTCGTTTTGGTTTCCAGGATTCCCAGCGTATCGATGACGTGTTTGGCGTGATCCAGCCGGACAGTGGCTTTGCCGGACTCATCGGGGAATTGTCCCATTTCGGCCAGCGCCTGGGTGGCCATGGACGTCAGGAGCAGGGCAAAGGAAGCGGGTGGGATCTTCTGCTGCGGCTGTGCGGACTGCGGCTCCTGGTGCTTCTGCAGGGCTTCCTTTTCCGCTCGAACCTTTTCCTTCCAGTCATCGTCCACGATGATCTTGGGCTTTTCAGGTTGTTCGGATGACATCGGGCGAGTCTCCGCTGGAAGCCTCCGCCTGTTGCGTGCGTTCGCGTCGTTTGAGATGCCGCTTGACCGCGGCACCGACAAATCCTGCGAACAGCGGCTGAGGCTTGGTGGGTTTGGACTTGAATTCCGGGTGAAACTGCACGGCCAGGAACCAGGGGTGTTGCGGCAATTCCACAATTTCTACCAAGCTCCCGTCCGGGCTTTGTCCGGAGAAGACCATGCCGTGGGCGGCGAATTGTTGCCGGTAGACGTTGTTGAATTCGTAGCGGTGGCGATGGCGTTCGGAAATGGAATCGGCGCCATAGCACTGAGCGGCCAGGCTTTGAGGGTCAAGGCGGGCGGGCTGCGCTCCCAGGCGCATGGTACCTCCCTTGCGGGTGATCTTCTTCTGCTCGTCCAGCAGGCAGATAACGGGGTGCGCCGCGTCCTTCTGGAATTCGGTGGAGTGGGAACCTTCCAGATGCATGACATTCCGAGCGAACTCGATCACGGCGCATTGCATACCGAGACAAATGCCCAGGAACGGTGTCTCGCGTTCGCGGGCGAAACGAATGGCATCCACCTTGCCTTCGATGCCCCGTTCGCCGAATCCGCCGGGTACCAGCAGGCCATCGAACCCGCTGAGCAACCGTTCCGGCCCTTCTTTCTCGACCATTTCGCTGTGAATGCGGCCGATGCGAATCTGCACCCGGTGATGGACGCCGGCGTGGTCCAGCGACTCATAGATCGATTTGTAGGCATCGAAATGTTCGGCGTATTTGCCGACGACCGCGATGCTGATCTCGTGTTCCGGATTGCGCAGCCGGTGAAGCAGTTCGTGCCAGTCGTCCAGGTGGAGGCTCCGCGCGGAGAGCCGCAGTCGCTTGATGATCAGTTCGTCCAGCCCATTGTTGACGAGGCTTAACGGCACTTCGTAGATGGAGAAGTCCTTGTCGCGTTCCTCGATGACCGCTTCAAGCGGGACGTTGCAGAACAACGCCATCTTCTCTCGATCTTCGCGCCGAATCGGTCGTTCCGTGCGGCAGACGAGAATATCGGGCTGGATACCGATCTGTCGCAACTGGCCCACGGAATGCTGCGTGGGTTTTGTCTTCAGTTCCCCGGCCGCTTTGAGGTAGGGGACCAGTGTCAAGTGAATGTAGAGGCAGTTCTCCTTGCCGATATCGAGGGAAAACTGGCGGATGGCCTCCAGGAAAGGCTGGCTTTCGATATCGCCGGCGGTCCCGCCGATCTCGGTGATCACGACATCAACGTCGTCGCTGGCAAGCTTGTGGATCACGCTCTTGATTTCGTTCGTGATGTGCGGGATGACCTGCACGGTCTTGCCGAGGAACTCGCCCCGACGTTCCTTCTCGATCACCGACAGATAGATCTGTCCCGTGGTGTAGTTCGCATCGCGCGTCAACGGGCTGTTGGTGAACCGTTCGTAGTGTCCCAGGTCGAGATCCGTTTCACTGCCGTCGTCCAGGACGTAGACTTCGCCGTGCTGGTAGGGGCTCATCGTGCCAGGATCGACGTTGATGTAGGGATCCAGTTTCTGCATGCGCACGCGCAGGCCGCGGCGTTCCAGCAGCATACCGATCGAGGCGCTGGTCAGACCTTTTCCCAGGGAACTCACCACTCCCCCGGTGACAAAAATGTGTTTGGTCATCGATCATTGCCCTCCTGGCCAGCAGCAAGAAGAATATGACTCCACCGCCAGGCGGGCTTCCTGTACGGCGGCCTCGCCCGGCAAAGATCGCGGGACAGGTGCATCTTAGCAATTCGCGAGCGACCTGACAAAGACGGGGAATCCAGGGCGGACCCTCACGAATCGGGCCGACGTCTTGTGGACACAGACGGAGGGTCGTCGCTAGAATGTGCGACACGTTGGCACTTTGGCGAATGATTGGTGATTAGGGGCGTAGCGGCGCAGGTGACGGTTGCGCGGCGCAGGGACTGCTGCTGTTTCCCGTTTTTCCTGGCCGGACGCTTTGACCTCTTCCCGCTGACTGCACGATAATGGGGTCCTGCGGATTTTGGGATCGTGCCATTGTCTGTCGGTAGCGAGATTGATCGAGTACGGGAGTAGCCATGGCTGAAGCACCTGATCTGAAAAGGCTGTACGAGGCGGTTCTCAATGGTGACGCGGCAGCTGCGCGGCAAGTCACTCAGGACGCACTGGCAGCGGGAGTCGATCCACAATCACTGGTTGTGGAACAGATGATTCCGGCAATGGACGAGGTAGGCAAGCGGTTCGAGTGCAACGAGTTCTACGTACCGGAACTGCTGATTGCCGCTCGGGCCATGAAGGGAGCGCTGGAAATCCTGCGGCCGCTGCTGGCGGCCCGTGGCATCGAGCCGGCCGGCCGCGTCGTGATCGGCACAGTCAAAGGGGACCTGCATGACATCGGCAAAGGCCTCGTGGCTTCGATGCTGGAAGGCGGCGGTTTCGAAGTGGTCGATCTCGGAGTCGATGTGCCGGCGGATCAGTTCGTGAAGAAGGCCGAGGAATGCCGAGCTGACATCATCGCCGTTTCGGCTTTGCTCACCACCACGATGACGGCCATGAAAGGCGTCATCGACGCGGTGAAGAGTTCATCGCTCACGTGCAGGATCATCGTGGGCGGGGCGCCGGTCACGCAGCAATACGCCGACTCCATTGGCGCGGATGGATATAGCAGCAACGCCAGCGGCGCTGTGGCTCTGGCACGCAAGTTGATGGCTGCCTAGACGCACACGCCCGGGTTTGCCTGCCGTCGCGATGTATGTGCCCGCCTCCTGGGACTGAGCTGGGGCGACTTCCGGTTCGGTTTCTTCTTTCTGTGTCTCTATATTTTGGGAAAGGAACTGCAAGTGGACACCGTGGGTGTTGGCGTCGTCGGATGCGGATTTGTGGGGTACGGAGCGCACGTGCCGGCGTTCAGCTCGATTCCCGGTTCGCGGCTCGTCGCCGTAGCCGATCCGGACGCGAATCGGCTGGGCAAAGTGGCGAAGAAGTTTGCCGCGAAGACCTACCAGGACTACCGAGAGCTGGTGAAGGACCCGGAAATCCAGGCCGTGGTCGTCTCCGTGCCGACACCGCTGCACGCGCCGGTGGCCCTCGCGGCGATCGAAGCTGGCAAACACGTGCTCTGCGAAATGCCCTTGGCGGAGAATTTGGTCCAGGCGGACAAGATCATCGCGGCGGCGGCCAAGAAGGGTGTCTATTTAATGCCGAGCCTGACCTTCCGTTTCGCGCCCCCCTTCGTGAAGGTCAAGGAACTGCTGGATCAAGGCAAGTTGGGGGAACCGGCGGCCGTGATCTATCGCGAGTTCATCGCGGCCAAGGACCTCGCGAAGCAGTGGCCGCCCGGCGCGTGGGTGTGGAACCTGAAGGAGAGCGGGGGACCGCTGTATACGCTGGCTGTCTGGTCCATCGACCTCGTGCGCTGGCTGTTCAAGACGGAATTCACGGACGTGCATTCGGCGGTCAAGTACACGCCCTTGCCCCGCTACGGCGGCACCATGGGCTATGATGCCTGCGCCGCGGCGCAACTGGCCAACGGCGTATCCGCCTGTTTCCAGTTCAGCGGCACGGTCGCCGAGTCGGCTTCCAGTTGCGTTTTTGAAGTGGTCGGCAGTTCCACCGCTTTGGTGCGCACGACAGCCCATGAAGCCGTGACGCTCTTCGATGACGATCCCTTCAAGACGGAATGGCAGGTCAAGCAGGGCGGTGCCCGCATGTGGGGACACCAGCAGCAAGACGAACATTTCATTCAGTGCCTGCGGGAAGGACGGCAACCCTCGATCCTCCCGGAGGATGGGCGCAAGGCCATGGAGGTCGCAGCGCGGATCGCCAAGTACACCTGATTGAGAAACGCAGCGCGGGCTTTAGCCCGCGTGAAGTACGGCGTGGGCTGAAGCCCACGTTACGATGAGATCGGTCCAAGCGCATGCCTTAACGTAGCAGCGGCTTCGGCCGCCCTGGATTGCGGTCGGACAGCCGGTCTTTGCCACACGGGTCCGGGAAGCATGCGTCCAGTTCGATATGTCTCGCGTTTTCCTTGTTCGATGGGGAGGAATTCATGACTGCTGGTCAGTCGGCACACACGTCGCTCGGTTTGCTGGAATTTCGGGTACCGCAGAAGACCTTTGAGATTGGTGGTGTCCACGTCGGTGGCCAGCCTGGCGTGCGGCCCACGGTGCTGATCGGCTCCATGTTCTATCACGGACACAAAGTGACCGTGGACGAGGACCGCGGCGAGTTCCAGCGCGAGGCGGCCGAGTTGGCCATTCGCGGTCAGGAGGAATTCAGCGAGCGGACTGGCAACCCGTGCATGCTGGACGTGGTCGGCGCGACGCCCGAAGCAATACAGAAACACCTGGAGTTTGCCTCCCGCGTCACGAAGATGCCGCTGCTGATTGACGGGACCACCAACGACGTCAGGATCGCGGGGCTGCGCTGCGCCGTGGAACAGGGCCTCACGGACCGTGTGGTCTACAATTCGGTTCAACCGGAAATCGGCGACGATGAACTGCAGGCAATTCAGAATGCCGGCGTCAAGAGCGCCATTCTCTTGACCTATTACTTGAAGGACTTTACCGCGGCCGGTCGCGTCCAGTGCGTGCGCGAGTTGCTGCCGAAGCTGCATCAGGCTGGGGTCGACAAGCTCATGGTCGATACGTGCGTGCTCGATCTGGCCACGCTGGGCAGCGCCTGCTGCGCGCTATTCGACATCAAGAACGAAATGGGGCTACCCGCTGGTGGAGGTGTCCACAACGCCGTCGCCATGTGGAAAGGACTCAAGAAGAAGATGGGGGAACATGCCGTGCAGCCGTGCATGGCCGCGGCCGCCGCCGCCTCGGTGGCCATGGGCGCGGACTTCATCCTGTACGGTCCGGTAGAAGACGCGAAATACGTTTTTCCCGCTGTCGCGATGGCCGACACGGCGCTGAGCCAACTGATGATGGAACGCGGCGTGAGACCGGACAAGAACCACCCGCGCTACCGCGTCGGCTGAGCAGGATCTCACTGGCTGTCCCGGCACACGTCGGGTGCGGGACGGGCACCGGGCATGTCCATGCGCGGCCGGTCCTTGAGCATCCGCTCCACCGGCGCGAACACGGCCAGTATCGCTTGATAATCGGGATCGCGTTGGTCCCGAAACACGGGGACACCGCACTTCTGGCTGCCGCCGGCCTCGCGCGCGAGCGGTGCCAGCAAGAAAGGATTCAATTCGGGTTCCGTGATACGAGTCCAAACTCGGCGGGGTATCTTTCCACCCTCGTGGCATGCCTGGCACCGGCGCGCTGCGACTTCGCCCAGCACTTGATCCAAAGACTCGGGAAGAATCTGCCGGCAACCGATGCGTTCCGGGTAGGCTGTCTCGCTCGTGCCGTAGTAGGGCACATTGAGGTCAATCCAGGCCAGGATCCGCCGCACGCTGGCGGAGTCCATCTCCAGACGGCGCTGGCCGTCTTCATCGGGATGTCCCGACAGCACGACCTCCGCGAGGCGACTCTGAGGCGATCCCCAGGCTTTGGGCGTGATTTCCAGAATGTTCCACTCCTGCCCGTTGTACGTGGGGATCCAGTTCACGTAAGGGCTGCCGCGCGGGCCCTGGTTGTCGCGCGCCAGGTTCTCGTACGAGACGTTGAAGAAATCCGTCTTGCCGCCAGTCAGATCGAGATTTCGGGGGGCGTCCACCGGATTGTGGCATTCGACGCAATAGCGGTCCAGAACCGGCTGCACCACTGCGGAGTAATCGAAGCCCCCGGCTCCCCATTCCGGCTCCTGCAAGTCGCGCGGCGGTTGTTGCAGCGCCTGTGTCAACCGACGATTGGGTGTCTTGCCCCGATGCTCATGGCAGCCGACGCACCCTTGCCGCTCGTCCGCCACCAGATGAGTGAAACTGCGCATCCGCTGGACCGTGCGCCCCAAGCGGTCGACGGCCATGAAGGAGAGGTTCTTGCCGACCGGCACCCGGAAATGAGCCGAACCGTCAGGTTCGACCGGCACTTCTCCGATCACGTCCTTGGCGGCGTAAGTAGCTCCGCAGGAAATCACCGGGAACTGAAAGCCGAAAGCACGCAGTGCCGGATCAATCCGCACGCTTTTCTGAATGTCGCGCACGACGCGCAGCAGGACAACTTCCCCGCGGGCTACGTGCGGTTCGAGTCCGTCGTACACGTCCTGCAGGTACAAGGTTGCCAGCGGCGCGGCCTCCGCGCGTTCGCGACCGGCAATCACCGGCGGCCGCTGCCGCGGTCGGATGGGCGTGGTGGAGAACCACTGCATGCCGTTGTCAGGAGCGGGCAGCGCGGTGGACTGGCAATCACCCCGCATCGTCCGCACCAGTACGGGGCCGCGCGCCGAAACGAGAAACCGCGTCGCATCCAAGGGCAACGGACAGCTGTAGAGCTTGCTCCCTTCCGTGTTGCCGTTCCCTTGATCGACGGCCGGTACCGGCACGTCAGGCGTGATGTTCTCGATGGCCGCCTGCGCGTTGTCACCGCGCACGCGATCGACGACTCCGATCGCTCCCCGCGTCGGGCCGTTGTGCCCTGTCATCGTGCAGATGATCCTGGTCGTTCCGGGGACGGGGCGAGCTTCCATGAACGTGCCCGGCGAGATGACCCGATTGCCGAAATAGCCGGCCAGGCCCGTGCCATCGGGGTTGATGGTCCAAAGGCTCTGAATGGGAATGGCTGGCCGGTCCACATATTCCCAGCGTGTGTACAACAACCGCCCGTCCTCCAGAACCTGCGGCGTGAAGTCATTCAGGTAGTTGGCAGACAGTTTGCGCAGCCCCGTGCCGTCGGGCCGCATGCGATACAGGATGCCGACCGGCGCGTGCCAGCAATAGGCGAATTGCGGAGCGCGCGTCGTCAGGAACGCAAGGTCACCGTCCGGCAGCCAGCAGGGGTTGTAGTCGTGCCACGCGCCTTGAGTCAGTTGCCTCAGGTTGCTGCCGTCCACTCCCACAGTCCACAGGTGATATCCCTCGTTCTCGTGCTGTCGCCAGCTGAAGACGACGGTCTGGCCGTCGTACGACAGGTCGCAATCCAGAATCTGGCCCGTCGGTGAAGCTACCAGCTCGAGCGGCCGCTCATCGGGGTTCCGCAGTGAAACGGCGCACAGTGCACCGCCGGCCCGAAAGCCCTCGTAATGGTAGGTGTACACATGCGAGGCCGTGATTTCGTGACGGCGGATGGCGATCGCGCGGTCCACATCGAACAGCAGCACGGATCGCTGCAGATCGACCAGTTGTTGGGCGATCTCCGCGCCGCGCTCGGTCTCGGGGTCCGTCTCCCGCAGTGATTGCTCCAGGTTGGCCAGCCGCTGTTCATGTTCACGGGCTGCTGCATAGCGAGGGCCGTGAATGTCCGCCAGTTCGTGAAGGAGCGCCCGCAATTTACCGCAGTCCACCTGATCGACCCAAGGCAGGCTGCTGCCGTCCATTGCCGCCGATAAGGACTTGGCGATGAGGGCCAGATCCGCCGCCGACGGGCGGTTGGCGAGCACCACGATCTCGGATGCGCCCGGGTTGGGGCCGTCGTAGGAGGAGAGAAATCTCAGTGTCAACCGCCGCACCTGAGTAGCCTGGACGGGAATGCGTTGAGCCCCATGCACCATGGCGAGCGTTCCCCGTGCCACCGGTTGTGCCGCTCCGTCGAGATACACCTCATAGTCCTTGAAACACTCGCTGACGAACCAGGCCGTGCGACCGAAGTAAATCACTTCCGCGAAATCGACGGGCTGCGGCCAGCGGAAGTCCAGCTCACCGCTGCGCGTCGTGCCGCCCGGAACACACCACGCCTGGTTGAGATCATCGTGTCCCGCTTCCGCGGGGACCTTGCCGTCCACGACAAACTTCCCCAGATAGTTCTCGCTGAACGCCGCGGAATGACTGATCTCGGCACTGGCGGCCAGATTGGCCGGGACGGATCGCCGCGCGGAAACACTCTCAACCGCCGACGCCCGCGCTGCGCACAACAGCAACGCCGCCAGGCAGATCGGTCGTGCATCAATCAACTGTCGCGGAACGATGCGGGAGTTGCGTCTCATCGGCATAAACTCACTTGTCAGTTACCACGGGACGTAACCAGAGCGGTAACCGTTCACAGCCCGCCACGGTCGCCTTTCGCTCCGCGAAAGTAGCGCGACTTTCGCGGAGCGAAAGGCGACTCTCCAAGCCGCGTCCCTGTAAACGGCCACCGGCTCGTGAACGGTTACCCAGAGCGGACAATGACTGCATACTAAGTTTACCTTACGGCCACCGTTATAATTCATCTGCCATTGTCAGAACAGAACGAACGCTTGTCTGCCACCCAAATCACGGAGAGCCCATCGATGAACCACCAGCCTGCCTCTGATATCAAGCACTCCCCTGCCCGCACGGAGACCCTCTCACCCCCTCACCCCCTCATCTCCTCACTCCGTCGAAAGCACCTTTCTGCGGTCATTCTCATGGCGGCGATCTCGGCGGGAGTCATACCGGTTCCACTGAGCGCGCAGTCTCGACTGAATGTCGAAAAATCGCCCTGGGGCAAGACCGCGGAAGGAATCGCCGTGGAGCGCTACACGCTGAGCAATGCTCATGGGATGCGCGTCGAGGTGGTGACGTACGGGGCGACGCTCACCGGTGTCTACGTTCCGGACCGCGAAGGGAGGATCGCCAACGTGACCCTGTTTCTCGACACCTTGGAGGATTACTTGAAAGGGCACCCGCTGTTCGGTTCCGTGGTCGGGCGTTATGCGAATCGGATCGCCGGCGCCCAGTTTGAGCTGGATGGCGCGAAGTACCCGGTGACGCGGAATTCTGGCAAGCACCACATTCACGGCGGCAAGATGGGGTTCCAGCGAGTCGTCTGGTCCGGTCAACCCGTTCAGGACGCCGAGAGTGCGGCAGTCGAGTTTCGGCACACGAGTCCCGACGGTGAAGACGGCTATCCGGGGACACTGGCCGCCAGGGTCACCTACCGGTTGAACAACAAGAATGAGCTTCACCTCGAGTACGAGGCCACGACGGACAAGCCGACGCACGTGAACTTGACGAACCACGCCTATTGGAATCTCGCGGGCGCCGGTTCGGGCGATGTGTTGGGGCACGTGCTCACGCTGAATGCCGACCGCTATCTGCCCTCCGACCAGGACCGGATTCCGCAAGGTCCGCCACAGCCGGTACGCGGCACGCCGATGGACTTCACGCAACCGCAGAAGATCGGCGCGCGGATTGCCGAAGTGGGCGTCGGGTACGATCACTGTTACGAGCTGAACAAGGAGAGTAGTGAACGGCTTTCCCCGACGGCACGCGTGTTCGATCCCGGCAGTGGACGCGTGATGGAAGTGCTGACGACTCAGCCCGGGGTGCAGTTGTACACGGCGAACGGCCTGAACGATCGGTTTCGCGGCGCCGGCCGCCCGTACGGCGACCACCATGGGCTGTGCCTCGAGACCCAGCATTATCCGGATTCCCCCAACCGTCCCGACTTCCCCACGACGGTATTGCGCCCCGGTGAAACGTACCGCGAGGTGACGATCCACCGTTTCAGCGTCGAGCGGTAGATCGATGGCGGAAGCGATTTGCCGGCGATGCCCGCCACGGGCGAGCGGGGGACGTGAGTCCCCTGTTTCTGCGAATTTGGAACATCACCAGTGGACCAAGATCCCGAAAGACATCACGAACCGGGACACAGCGAGCTGACGCAGGACGCGGGCCAGTCGGATAGTCGCCGTGATCCTCCAGACCGGTATTGGTTTTTGACGTGGACAAGCTATGGCACCTGGCTTCCGGGTGATGACCGCGGTTTCGTCAGCAATATTGATTGCGGTGATGGCCAGGGACATCGACTGAACACTCCAGGTACCCAACCGGCCAGCAAGATGCGCGGTTTGGAAATCCATGCGCGAATGAAATTGTCGGGTCCGCCAGTGTACTTGAACCTCGACCAGGCGACTCGATTGCTCGATCAGTTCCACGAAACTGCCAACCACCGTGGGTGGGAACTGATTGCGGTCGCCATTATGCGCAACCATGTGCATATCGTGGCAGGTGTCCCCGGTGATCCGGAGCCAGAGACGATTCTTGCCGCTTTCAAGAGCTACGGAAGTCGCTGTCTGAATCGTGAATTCGGGAAACGCGAAAGCGAAACTTGGTGGACCGCGGGTGGCTCGAAGCGCCCACTCAAAACGGAAAGCAGTATCCTCGCCGCGGTCACCTATGTTCGCAATCAAGCGGACCCGCTCATCGTTTGGATTTCGGAGAAATGGTTACGAGAACTGTCAGGCGACGCGGCAATTCCCGCCGTCTTTTCGGCGAGCGGTGGGCGTGGGCCCACTGTTTCCGATTCCACAGAAACGACGAAGAAACAGGAGACTCGCATCCCTCACTCGCCATCTGGCCAAAGTGTCGCACGACCAGTGCAAACAACGGACGAGGCGACTTGAGCCAACACCTCCTGTGCTTGTCTTGATAGCCGGAACCCACCGAGATCCGTCATCCTGATCCTGGGCACGAGCCTGTAACAGACCGGTGGGCGAATCGGTGAACGGTTCGTCGCGATCCACCGAAAGATCTCCGATGGCATTGCTGAGGGACGGGGCATTCCGCGTCGCCGAGGAGTGGCGTGAGAGGGCGAACGGCGGAAACAGCGGGCTGACGCCCGCCGCTCGCCAAAGTAACAGCGTGGTGACCGGACCGCATGCTGCTCGTTGCGGGCCGCGCGCCGAAGACGCCCATCAGCCGCCGGCCACGATCACTCGCGTTCAGGTTGCCGGTCGAAACTCCGCCACGGGTCCGCGCCGTTTGCGGAAGAACAGCACGATCCCCGTGATCAGGCCCACGAGTCCGGCGATCGGGAAAATGCCGGTCAGCAGGCTTCCCAGGCCGAGCACCGTCAGCAGCGTGGCTTTCACTCGGCGCCCCAGGCAACGCTGCAACCAGCGCGCGACCGCGGCGACCAGGCAACAACCGATGGCGACCGCCAGTACCAGCAGGCAGCGACCCAGTCGTTGCACGTGTGGCGTCGAGGCGGCTCGGGCCGTGATTTCGATTGGCCCGCGCGGCTTCGGCGTCGTGAACAGGTACTGATGTCCTCGTTGAGGTAACTCGATGTCGAGACTCGCCAGACCCGTCGCTGCGAACTGCACTGCTTCTCCCTCCGAATCGCCCGCCGCGAGCGCATTGCCATCGGGGCTGAAAGCAGCCGAGGGCACCTGACTCGCACGGCCCTCGAGCACGGTGCCGGAATCCCAGCGCGCGGTAGCGGGCACCTGTTGCGGCGTGACGGTCTGGCCGACCTGCCGGTCCAGTTTGTCCTTGTAGCGTTCCACGCGTTGCTGCAATTCGCCGGAACGGTCGGTCTCCGATCGTTGCGCCTGTTGCTGCTGTGCCAGTTCCTGCACCTGATCCCGCAAGGACGGCAAAACACCCTTGGCCACTTCTTCCTTGCGTTCGTCCAAGTCCTTGCCGATTACCAACGACTGGCCGCGTTGAACATTCACCCCAGCCCGGCCGGCAGCGACACGTGACTGATCGCTCAGCTCGGCCACCTTTCCTTCCGGTCTTACGTTCTGGAACCAGTCCGTGTTGAAATCGCCGCGCGCCGCTGATTCTTGGGGAGCCGCTGCAGGTGCTTGGAAGAAGTTGTCTCCCAATTGTGTGACCTTGTTCTTGGAGCGCGCTACAGCCTGGGTGTTGTAGCGCGACAGCAGCCGAGCGCGATTGCCGAGCCCGGCGGCGAGGTTGCTCGCATCACTGTCCCCCAATTCCTTCTGCGCGTCGGCAATCGCATCACTGTTGGCCCGCAGTTCTTTCTGCAGCAGCTCATTGGAGCGTTGCGAGTAGCTGTCATGGTAGGTCTGCAGTGTCAGGCCCAGTTGCCGGAGGTTATTGGACGAACGCAACTTTTCAAACTCATTCCCTTCCGACATCAAGGACTCGGTCAGCGAACGAACCTGTTTCGTGCGGTAAGAAAGAACCCCCGCCACGAGGTCATTTTCGTCCGTCACAGGGTGCATCTTCCCGCCGAAGTCGAACCAGTAATGCGTCTCGGGGAGGAACACGCGAACCTGGCTCAGTTCGACGTTGACGTTGATGGTCTCGGGCAACGGAACGTGTACTCGTGCCAGCGCGCGGGGGCCGGGCAATTGGCCGCCGTACTTCAGTTGCACCACGTAGTCCAAATCGCCCGCCGCGGTCTTCAGGAGCGGAATGAGCACATGGTCGGGCTTTTGCGCCAGTGTCGGTTTGACCGCTTCGCCCGCGACTCGCACGGTCCAGAGCTCGGCGCCGGCCGGCAGCCGGACTTCGAGATATTGCTCCGTTTTGTTGTCCACATGGTATTCTTGCAGCGCCCGGTAGACGCCGTGTCCATCAACGGTCAGCACTGCCTGAGCGAGCCCGATTCCCGCGCCCGCGGTCTCGACGACTTTCCGTTCCTTGGTTTCGAAACCAAAGAGTGGCTGCTGCGCGGTCTTGTCCACGACATAGGCCTGCGTGATGTTGCTCCCGAGGGTCTCCGCCAGCCGCTTCCAATCCGACAACTGCGGACTCAACGGCGTGAGTCCCTGTGCGCTGCTGACGACGACCTCGTCGCGCCCTTCGCTTTCCAAGACGATGTAACGGGCGCTCACTTCCGCATTCTCGATCACGGGGATTGGCGCCTGTTGCGCGCCCTTGGCCAACGCCTGGTCGTGTTCCACAAGCACAATTAACTGTCCGGTGACTTCATCCTGCAACGACAAGCGGACGCGCTGCATTCCCTCCTGGTTCTCGACGCGCTCCCACGTCTTCTGCCGCAACAAGGGTACCGTGATCCGCGCTTGTTCCATGGCCGCAGGCAACAGGAACGATACTTCGCGGATCCCAGCTTCGGAAATCGCGTATTCGAGGTAGACCGACTGTTGGATTTCCCGCGTCGTGACCTGGACGTTGGTGATGCTGAACGCGTTCACGCGCGGCTGCCGAACCGCCAGCCGAATCGTGGCATCATGATCGGCGGTCCGGTAGAAGACCACGAGGCGTGCCAGGCGGCGCTGCTCTTCGTTGACCCAGGCGAACACTCGCTGGATGGGCACGGTGTCGCAGCCGCGCAGATTGTCCGCGAATACGTCATAGGCGGGGTCTGCCTGAATGACTACGTGGCCTTCCTGGCTGCGCACGTCCAAGACCTGCAGTTTGGGAATCGCCACGGATAGCAGGTCCGGCGTGACAGGCATGGAGCCGTGCAGGATCAGCGAGAAGGTTTCCCGTTGCCCTTCCGTGAAGTACACATCGACCGTGGACTGCCCCGCCGCCTTGTCGTCGGACCACTCGCAGGTGCCTGTCGAACTCAGATCCTCCAATTTCAGGTTCGCGGGCAGGCGCAGGCGGACGTGATAGAGTGGCCGATCCTTCACCGTGAACTCGACCCGCGCCTCATACAACACTTGCCGCGCGCCGAACTTGACCAGCGCCTGCACGGCGCAACTGGCGTTCGAGGCGAAAGCCGCTGCGGAGAGTCTCAGTTGGTAAGACGTCGCAACAAAACGATATGTCTCGAACGGGCGAACTCCCAGCGGGCTCTCCACCGCGACCCGTTTCGACAAGTCCTGCAGGACCCGGTCGTCCAGGGTGTCGCGCGTCAGGCCATTGATTTCCGCGGCGCGCACGTCCAGTTGAGGGCTCCGGCGAATCACGAGTTGCCCGCGGTGCAGCGTCGCATCGGCGACCGTCACGGCGGGCGTCTCAATCGCGGTCGCGCCCGACTGACCGATGGCGCCGAATCGTGCCAAGTGCAAGATGAGCGACTCCTTGTCGGTCGCGGCCTTGAGGAGTGTCACGTCCACGCGCTGCGTGTTCCCTTCGCGCTGAGTACGCCAGGCGCGGATATTGTCGCCGGTCACATTCTCCAGCAGATAGTCCACTGGCAGACCCAACGTGAACGAGTCCCGCTGGTTGCCGGGAAACTCGAGGCCCAGTTGCCAGGTGAGGCGCAAGCCGTCTTCCTGGACGTCAAAGATCGCCAAGGACTGCGCCGTAAGCCGATCGTCAACTTGTCCCACCGCCACCTTGGGGCGCCACTGCAGGACGAAGCGGCCGTCAGCGCCGAGTGAACTCTGGAGTGACTCATTCGCGGCTGTCGTTTCGTACAGCTCGCGGTCAGGGACCTCGGACAGACGCACTTCGGTCTGTGCCAAGGGAACGGCCACGTTGAGCTGGGTGCTCGGCGCGGTCGGCAGCTGCCCACGCGCAATCCGCCAACCGCCGCTCCGATCCAACCGCATGCGCACGGCAAACTCGAGATACTTGCGGCCTTTGCCCGTGGACTGCAGAGCCACAATGGAACGGTTATCCGCCGGCGCCGCAGCCTGGGCGGGCGGTTGTTGAGCGTTGGTCACCGCCGGTTGATCGCTCTCCAGCACAAACAGCTGCGCCGGCTTGCCATCCAGGGTGGCCTGAGTCAGCACGCCGTTGACAATCGGCAAGGCGATGCTCACCGCACCGTCCACAAAACTCTCGATCTCCAACTTGCCGGCGATCAGCAGATCTTGTTCGTCCGTCAAGGTCGTCTGGTACGAGGCCCCGGCGAGTGCGAACGACGCTGGCGGTTGCCCGGCATCCAAAGGCTGATCCGGAAATGCGCGGTTCCACAGGTCAACGTACTTCTCGTACGGTACCAGCACTTTCACCGCGTTCTGAGGGCCGCGCGGGTCATTCGTGTCGTACGGGATCACGACCGCATCGGGCGGAAGCTGCACGGGTGTCCCGTCATTGAGCAGTTGCAGTAACTGGCCCAAATCCGCCGTTGCGGATTCCTCGCCCCCGCGGGCGGTTGCCGCCACGAGCAGCATCACCAGTGTCGCGGCACTCGCCATCGGACGGCGCCACCGCCACCGGCCTGACGCGGTGACGCACCACTGGATGGCTCCCGCCAACAGATAATAGGGGACCAACAGGCAGGCCACGTAAAACGCCGGCTCAAAGGTCGTATTCAGCTCCAGGTCCGTCAGCCAACCGATCAGGACCGGCGATAGCAGCGTCAACAACCACATCGTTGCCAGGAATTTCACTTTGTGCCGTAACGAGCGAGGTGTGCAAGCGATGCCAACGAGACCGACAAGCAGGGCCAAGGCACAGGACAGGTAACGCAAGCTGGTTTCCCTGACTACGGTCGCGCGCAGCAGCGGGTTGGCACCCAAGCTTGTGAACTCAACTCTGTCGCCGGTCTGGTCGAGGTCGATGGACAGGCTGCGCACGCCCTCCAAAGCCCAGGACTGGGCTGGCTTGCCGGCAATCGGCGATTGACCGGCCTGCGGTCTTGCGTTGGCGGCTTGGCCTAGTGCCTCCGTTGTTGTCTGCGGTACACGGCCGGGATCCGCAGGCGCCTCCGTCGGCGCATTCGCGGCCCGTTCTGCTTGCGGTCGCGCGGCTCGGCCCGCTTCGCGAAAACCCGCGCGCCGCTGTGGTTCCGCCGCTGCTGGCTGCGTTTCCGCTTCGGCCAACTGCGGTGCTTCGGGTGCGACGAGGGCCTGCGCTCCCATGCCGGGGCTGCCCGGCATTCCGTACATATTGGCACCGGAACCCGGCATGCCACCCGCGCCATATCCCATGCCGCCTGCCTGTTCGCCCCCGCCAGGTTCCGGCGTGGCTGCTGACTCGAGTTCCGCAGTGGCCATCATGTCGGTTGCCGCGTTCTGGCGGTAATATGCGGACTTGGGAGCAGCCGCGCTCAATATGAACCAGGGCTGAACGCCTCCCGCCACTCCGTAAAGCGCTGCTGCCACTACCGCCAGGGGTGAAATCCGTCCCCGAGGCAACTCAGTGAAGACGGTGCCGGACGTTCGGATGACGCGATGACCCGAGGGCAAGTACAGCGACCAGGCGAGATCGGCCAAGGGGACAGGCGTCCGGTCCCCGGCAGCCGTCTGCAGCACGAGTTGCGGCGCGCCCAGGGTGACTTCACCCATCAGTTCAATACGGGAGTCCGGCAGTTCCTGCTCGTAGACGATCTGCACGTCGCGCAGCGTGTCGGCGTGGGCTTCGCGCGGGCTGCTGGCCGGCACATCCACATTCGCTGCGCCGGGCAAGCTCAAGAGCAATCGTCCTTCCTGCCGCTGCGGCGCGGAGGGCTTGCGATCGATTGTGGCGGACCAGAGCCGCGCTCCGCGCGGCAGCGTGACTTCCAGATACGAGGCTTTGCTCCGCAACAGAAACCGTGCGGCGGTCACGCTCATTCCCCCGGCCGAGACTAGCGTTGCCAACTCTCCGCGCTGAACCAGGGTCGGCGGGAGCGGGTGGCTTTCACGGTGCTTGACCTGGACCCACACTTCGCCCACTCCGTCGGTGAAGAGATAGGAACCCAACAGACGACGCCCCACTTCGTAATCAGCGTCGGCCAGTTCTCCGACATCGACTTTTCGCGCGTCGGTTTCGACGCTGATATGAAATTCCGGACTGCCTTCCACGGCAACCAACGCGGATTGATAGGCCACGCCGTTGGCTCGGACCAAAGGCAAGGAGAGGTCTTGAAGTTGCTGCTCGGAAGCGCTCTGCCGGAAATCGATGGCCAGTCGCAGCAGCCCCTGCTGCGCCTCGGCCAGCAGCACCGTCCAAACGCGGGTCCCTTCGCTTTCAGCGCTGAAGGACTCCTTCACGGCAACACGGTCGAGTCCGCGAATGGCCACGGCCTTGGGTGTGTTCGCCGGCAATTGAAACGACAGTTGTTCGACGCGCGCTTGCCGCACGTCGTAGGCAATCTCGTAATGGGCGAACAGCCCTTCCGGATCGAGTCGCAGGAAATTGCAGGTCCGCGCGGTGAGGCGGGCCGCGGTCCGTTCGACGGCGAGCGTGGCCGCGTAGGGGAGCGACTCGTAACGGTAGGCAAGTGTGGTCGTCGTGTTCTCCAGACCGAATTCCGTCTTCTCCTTTTCATCCAACGGTGTGAGGCCGTCGAGCTTAACGGGCTGTGCGGACAGGTCGTCCAGCGCGAGAACGGCGATGGCGCCCCGGTCGCGGGCCGCACCCGCCACGGAAAACACGGGGAAGTCGACCGATTGCGTGCGCCACTCCTCCAGCCATCCCGCGGGTACGCGTGTGGCCTGCAGGAACAAGTTGGCCTGCGCACCGGCGGCAACGCCCGCGGGAAAGCGCACCACCAACCGCGAGGACCCGTCCGTTCCGCCCGGGAAGCGATCCAATGGCAGGTCGGTTCCGTCGTCGCCGGTGGCCTTCGTCACTTGCCACTCCGGCGGCACGCGGACCTCGACTGCAAACAGGTTGTCGGACCGCGGAGAGAGCGCAAACCCGCCGCGCAATTGCTGCTGCTTGCCGTCCAGGGTCAGCACCAGGTTGGTCGTGACGTCCACCTCGGCAGCCGGCTTGATGAACCGCGCCGTCAAAGCGTATCCCGCTTCGGGTGCGTAGTAGGCCGCGACGGGACGAATCCGCGGTGCGCCCGGCTCGGCGCGAAACACGGTCTCCGGCAGCGCCTGACGAACGACCGCCGAATCGATGGGAATCAGGCTCTTCGCTGCGATCTGATCCACATCAAGTTGCTCGTCCACCAGCAGTCCCACGACCGCGACCTGGCTGACGGCGTCCAACAATTCGATGCGGGGGAACTGCCACCCGTCGGCCGCGCGGGCCGTGTTCACTGCCGAGATGGTCAAGCCGACTCCCTCCGTCGTCGGCTCGCGCAATTGCACCGTCAACACGGGCGCCGTTTGGCCGGCCACGGGACCAACCTCCCATTTGGCCAGCGCGGCGGATTGGATCTCGGTGACGTCAAAACCAGCGGGAAGCAGGAAACGCAGTTGTTCTACCGCCCCGTGCAAAACGGACAACGCGACCGTGGCATGAAGGCGTTCATAGGCTTGCGTGATCTCGTCGACGAACACGCTGCGCGTCAGGAAAGACTGCTCGCGCAGCATCTGGCGGTTGTTCAGCGACATCACCAGCGACATCGGGCCGCGCGGGACCAGCAGTTCCAGTTGCGTGTTCCCGGCCGCTTCATCGACTGTGCGTTGCACGACCGCGGCGCCCCCGCGCACATCCACGTTGCCCGGCACGGCGATCCGTAACCGTGCCGTCGCTGGATTCGGCAGTTCCACTTGCAGGGTTTGTTGAGCGGCGGAGGTGGCCAGCGGGGCAATCATTTCCAGTTGCAGGCTGTGCCTCTGCCGGCCTTCCAGAAAGAGAACCACCTTTCCCTCGGGTGTGCGGCCGAGTGCCGCGGGCTTGCCGTCCAAGCTGGCGCTGCGAATTCCCACGCCGTTCAACGCCAGCGGCAGCATGTGCCATCCGGGTGCCAGGACTTCGGCCTGAAGGGTACCGCTGATCACGATCCTCCCGGCCTGAACGGTGCCCGTATAGTCCGCGGACAGCAGCAGCGCCGGCAGCGGCGCAGACTCCTCGGGTGCGCGAGCGGCCCGCGCGACAAGCTCGTCATACTGCTGCCGCGTGAGAAAGACGCGCTCGGCCCCGCTCCGCAGAAGCACATCCAAGGAGTCGAAGGGGACAAAGATCTCGCGCACCATCGGCTCGCGGGCCGGAGGCGGTTCGGCAGCTACCGCCTGAGCGGCAGCTGGCAAGAGGATTGCCCACAGGCCCAGCAATGCCGGGCGAAGCAAACTGCTCTTCATGGGGTTATCGTCCCAGCAGGGCAAGGAACGTGGTTGGTCACACATGGTCGGGGCCTCCCTCGCTCGCTGCGGTCGGCTCGCCAGGCGGAGCCTCCTTGGGAAGTTCGTGATCGTGAGCTGCTTCCGGCTCAATTGGATGGGCCACGGTGGGCTCGAACTCCGCCGGAGGCAGGCCGGATCCGAGCCCCGGTTCGCGTCGCGGAACTGCCATCGAGACGACCCACACCAGGACGACTGCGGCCAGCGCAGCGAAGAAGCCGCCATCCACCACTTGAGCCGTGAAGGTCGGGGCAAAGACACCTGCCAGCAACAGCGCGATGGCGATGGTCGTGAGCGCGAACAGCTTGGTAAAGGGCGAGGTGCGGACAAACAAGAGTGCGATCGCAACCAGAGATGCGAAAACGACGGCATGCAGCCAGCGCCGGGGCATGGTGACCAGTTGCAGCGAACCGGCGGGCGGGTCTTTGGGCTGCAGGGATGAAAAGACGTACAACGCTCCGTCCGTGGCAAACGTCGACTCGGGACGACTCGGCAGCGACAGGCCTTCGATGACCCACTCGATTTGTCCCGTATCGCTGGTGGGCTCCGACTGCCGCAGAATGTGCCGCCGGAGCCAACTGTGCTGTTCGCTCGTCCAGGAAGCACTCTGTGATCCCAGCAGCGTCATCTCTTCGGGAAGGAACAGCGAGACGTAGACCTTCTGCATGGCGGGTCGTCCCTGGCCGTCAGCGGCTCCCACGAAAACGGGAAAGGCGAACCGCCGGCGGTCGCTCGGAACGGTGTACCGCAGTTCCAGCAGGAAGGGCGTGTCGGAGGCCTGATTGACCAGTGGCACAAACAACTCCTTTTCGTCGCCATGTTCCAGCGGAACCGCCCGCCCGTTGATGCGGAGCGGATCGGTGTCAAACGTCGCCTTGTCAGGCACCTGCAGCACCAGTCGCTGCGCCGCACTGCGCATGCGGTAAAGCGCCTGGACGGACACGCTGTCGCTGAGCGTCACGACCATCCGCAGCAGCGCGCGGTCAATGCTCGTGTGGCGCACTTCTTCCAGAGCGTAACGAGTCGCGGTGACGACGAGTGTCCATTGCGGATCATGGAACTCAAACGCGCGCGCCGCGTCCGGCACGCTGGCGCCGCTCATCAGATCGTGTTGCGGGTCGATGGGGCGAACCTGCGTGTAACCGGACTTGGGTTGAATGTCGAGCGTCTCCGCCTTGGCCAGGACGACTTGTCCCCACGCACGGTCCACATCCGCGGGCCGCAGAACCGGCATGCTGTATTCGGCGCTCTGACCAACCGCCAGGTCGGACTGCCGGTCTTCCCACCAGAGCTGAATGGTGGCGTTGCCGAAGAAATCGCCTTCGTTGCGAGTGAACACCCAGGCCACATACCCGGTCTCCGCCAGTCCGGCGGGCTGGGGATTCAGCGGTTCATCGCGCACGGACGCGGTGACGTTGTGAACCTTGTCCTTCGTCAGGGAACTGGGAATGTCGATCCGCAGGGTTTTCACAGGGCTGAACTGCACATCGTAGTGGAACGTCGCGTCATACCGGGCGACCCCCGCGTCGATGCGCACCGCGAGCAACTGCCGCACGGAGATCTGGGGATTGCGGCGTTCAACGTTGAGACTCAACTCCACCGGTGACTGCGAATAGGCAAATGCCAGCACTTCGCGCACGTCGGGGAACCGTCCCTCACGCATCGTGGGCAGAGGCTGCTGCGCCTCGGCGAACGAAACGTTGTGCAGGCCGGCCTTCTTCTGCGGATTGACACGCAGCGCTTCCGGACCATAGACGATGAGGTGGCCCGTTGTCTGCTCGACGCGGTTAGCGATTCTCGGCACGGTGATGCCGATCTCGGAAGCCGTGCCCGTCGGGCTTGTCAAGTTGGGGTCGCTGAGCGTCTTGTCCAGTTCCACCAGCAGGGCCACGCGTCCGGTGGCTTTTTTGGCCAGGTTGACTTTCAACCGCGTCGGATCGGCTGCGTCCACGTGATGGGAGTCAACCTGAACGGCTTCGGCACCGGCGCACGCGTGCCCGCGCACCTGCCGGACCTGGCAGTCGCCGGGAATCCGGACCTCGACCTGAAACACGCCGGCGCGTTGGATGTCGAGCAGCGCGATCAGGTCATACGTCAACTGGTCGGGCGTGAGGTAGATCTCGGTCAGTTCGGTCGTGCGGATCTGCGGCTCGACCTTCTGGATTTTGAGGGCCAGGTCGAACGGCAGCGTGGCATACCGGTACGCGAACAGCCAATTCGATTGTTGCAGCGACGTTGACAATTCCCCTTTGTCCAGCTGCAACAAGCCATTTCGCCGCGTGACCTCGGCCTGGAGCTCTTCACCCAACCGCACAACGACGATGCCCTGTTGGCGGCCCGCGCCCACCGCGCCCACGACGGGTACGGATACCTCCTGGCCGAAGACGTCGGCAAAACGCTCCAGTTCAAGGGCGATGTTCTGCGCGCCGCGCGTGGCCTCAAACAACTGAATGCGAATCGTCTGTTTGTTCTGCTCCGTTGCCACTACCCATTGGCGCACATTCGGATCGAAGACGCCGGTGACTTTGTGGTCGGCCGGCACCTCCACCGCCAACTGGGAAACCTCCGCGCGTGTGATCTCGTAGACCAGGCGCGCACGAGTGCGCACGACGCCCTCCTCAATCGTGACTTCCTGCTCCGCTTGCACGGACGTCAAAGCCTCCATGCCGGCCGCTCCTTCCGCTTTCGGCGTCCAGTCAATGCGGACTTCGGGTGCGGCGCCGACGAAGGCCAGCAAGACCGTCTCCGCAGGGGCAACCGGAGGCGGCGCGGCAGCAGCGCCTGGTTCCGTGGGCGCCGGGGCGGGCGGCGGCGGAGCGGTCGCGTTCATCTCGGTCGCGGCAATCATCGGATGTACGTTCACCTTCACACCGGGCTGGGGGATTCGAATCTGCCAGCGATTCACGGGCACTTGAGGAGCGGCAAACGACACGCTGTTCTGGCCCGGGCTCTTGGTGAATGCCTTGGCGTATTCCAGTGACAGCACCAGTTGCCGGGGCTCCGCGGTCGCTTGATGCACCAGCAATCGATGGCCGCGTTCCGCATCGAAGACAATTTTCGCCGGCTCATTGTCGAGCTGCGCCGCGCGCAATGCCGCATCCTGCAGTCGCAGCGGTACTTCGTGCCAGCCCTTGCCTAGTACCTCCAATTGGATGCGGGACTTGACCACGACGACGTCCTTCTCGACAGTTGCCTGATTGTCGGCTTCGGTGAGCAGCACTCCCACGGGCGGTCGTTCCGCGGCGGTGGGGGCATGTTTACTGCGCGCCTGCTGCCAGAGTTCCTGAAACTTCTCGTACGGGAGGAACACGCCGCGTCCCTCCTTCTCGAACACCTCCCGCATCCGGCCGAAAGGTACGTAGATCGTCTGTTCGCGCAACGGTTTGGTTTCCTCCGCCGCGCTGGGAGCAGTGGCCGCGGCTGGTTCCGGAACCGGCGCGGCTGCGGGACCCGCGGGCGGAGTCGGTTCGGCCGGTGCCGCGGGAGCGGGAGGCTGTGCCGGCGCAGCGGCCGGTTGTTCTTCCGCGGTCAGATGCCGCACGTCCCAACCGAGGGTGGCGAGGAACAAGAAGGCGGGCAGAACCAGAGTCGTTTTCATGGCGCGATTCCTGAAAAGCGGGCGAGCGGCCGGCGCAGTCCGCCGCCGGAAGCGAGAACGAGTAGTTGTTGGTACAGACGATTTCGGGAACGTTTTCGTTCTAACGCCGGCACAGTTTGTGTAACGGTTTTCCAAAAAATACGTTACAGCCGGTGGACCGGCTGGCCATTCTGGTTTCCGGGTCGGGCCCGCTGCTCGTCGTCGTCAGAACGACTACAATGCGTCGTCGCTACAATTGCTACAGAAGTACCCGTCGTTTCCCGGAGAACGGCGAGCTTTGGCGTTGCGAGACCCTTCGCGAGGAAAGGAGTGCGTCGCTGTGTCCGTCCCACCGATCCCAGCCGGCTATCACACGGTGACTCCCTATCTGATTATCAATGGCGCCGCGGCGGCCATCGAGTTCTACCAACGGGCTTTCGGGGCCAAAGAAGTCATGAGGCTGGGAATCCCGGGAGGGCAGATCGCCCATGCCGAAATCAAGATCGGCGATTCCCACGTGATGCTGGCCGACGAGGTGCCCGCAATGGGATTCTGTGCCCCCGACAAGTTGGGTAAGAACCCTGTCAGCCTCCTGTTGTACGTGGACGATGTCGACGCGTATTTCCAGCGGGCAGTTGCCGCGGGTGCTGCGATGCTGCGCCCCGTTGAAGATCAATTCTACGGAGACCGCTCCGGCACGCTGGTGGATCCGTTCGGCCACGTCTGGACGCTCGCGACCCACAAAGAGGACGTCTCGCAAGAGGAAGTCGAACGGCGTTTTCGCAGCGACAGCGCGCCCTGAAGACCACTGGCCCGGACAATGCACGAAACCAAAATCGTGCTCACCGATGCCAAGCTGGTTGCAATGTCGCGCAGACACCGTAAGTTGAGAGCACACTGCCGGTCTACCAAGGCCAACCATACCGTCTCTCGATGTTTGTGAGGTGCACGATGCCGGAGAAGCGAGTCAAAGTGGCGATCGTCGGACTGGGATTCGGCGCCGAGTTCATTCCTATCTACCAGAAACATCCGCAAGCGGAAATGTACGCCATCTGCCGGCGGAACAAGGAGCAATTGGCGCGCATCGGCGATGCTTTTGGTATCGCCCAGCGATTCACTCGCTACGAGGACTTGTTGAGCGATCCGGCCGTTGACTTCGTCCACATTAACTCCCCCATTCCCGACCACGGCTGGATGTCCATCGAAGCCCTGAAGGCTGGCAAGCACGTCATGTGCACTGTGCCGATGGCAACGACGGTCGATGAATGCCGCGAGA
>Ga0233425_10003555_pt1 | contig 28023 bp, 27 predicted proteins | sample Watercolumn_Towu_2_FD_181712 | JGI IMG/M metagenome (GOLD analysis project Ga0233425, IMG submission 181712) | Freshwater microbial communities from Lake Towuti, South Sulawesi, Indonesia - Watercolumn_Towuti2014_140_MG | ecosystem: Environmental > Aquatic > Freshwater > Lake | place...
ATCATTACACTCCCGACTGTGTCAAGATTATTCGTGCATTGCGTTTTAAATTCCATACGGTCGGCATGTAATTAGCAAGTTGCAGGCCAATGCCGTTTAGCGCCATAAATGTAGCAATGCCGCCATTATTTGATGCTTCAGCGCCCGCGTCCAACTCGTCGGCTCGTTTCGTTGTTGCGGTATCGCAACGCAGGGCGTGTCTCATCGGACACGCATGTTTCGGCACGGGTGCCGGGCCGCTTCCATCCGGCCCGAATTCGGCGCCGTCTGTGCTAAACTGTACGGATGTTTTTTCCGGATCTTGACGATTTCAAGCTTATGGCCGAAACCGGAAACCTTATTCCGGTTTACCGCGAGATTCTGGCCGACCTCGAAACGCCGGTCGCCGCGTACCTGAAGCTTGCCGCCACGCCGTCGTTCCTGCTGGAAAGCGTTGTGGGCGGCGAGAAGTGGGCGCGTTATTCGTTCATCGGAACCGGCATCCGCAAGGTATTCAGCGGCACGGGCGGAGATCCGTTTGGGGAGGCTCAGGCCGAACTCCGGCGATACAGGCCTGTCGCGGTTGAAGGGCTTCCGTCCTTCACCGGCGGACTTGTGGGTTACTACGGCTACGACACGGTGAGAAGCATAGAGAGGCTTCCCGATGGAAACCATCAGGGCCTCGGCCTTCCCGACCGATTCCTCATGCTGGCCGATACGCTCGTCATATTCGACAACTTCGCGCAGAAGATAAAGGTTGTCGCCAACGCCTTCACCGAGGGCGTTTCAGCGGACGATGCGTACGGCGCCGCATGTGAAAAGATAGATTCCATTATTGAAAAACTTCGCCGTCCGCTTCCGGCAAGAAACAATGCCGCGAACTCCGGACAGGGCGTCAGCGGCGAATTCACCTCGAACTTCCCGGACAAGGAAGCGTTCAAGGCAATTGTCCGGCGCTCGAAGGAATACATCCGCGCGGGCGACATATTTCAGGTTGTGCTTTCGCAGCGTTTCGGCACGCCGGTAAGCTGCGATCCGTTCGACATATACCGCGCTCTTCGCGTGATCAATCCGTCGCCATACATGTATTACATCAATACCGGCGACGCGGTTCTGGCCGGTTCGTCGCCCGAAATACTGGTGCGCCTTGAAGACGGCGAGATTGAGCTTCGACCGATCGCGGGCACGCGGCGGCGCGGAAAATCCGACGAAGAGGACAAGGCGCTTGAGGCCGAGATGAAGGCCGACCCGAAGGAATGCGCCGAGCATATAATGCTTGTCGATCTTGGCCGCAACGATGTTGGCCGCGTTGCCGAGCCCGGAACCGTTCGCGTCACCGACCTGATGGCGGTTGAGCGCTATTCGCATGTGATGCATATGGTTTCGAGCGTGGCGGGAAAACTTCGCGGCGGCCTGAACGCCTTCGACGTTATCCGGGCAAGCTTCCCTGCCGGAACATTGAGCGGAGCGCCGAAGGTTCGGGCGATGGAGGTCATCGAGGAGCTTGAGCCGACGCGGCGGGGAACATACGGCGGGTCGGTTGGCTATATCGGTTTTTCGGGCAGCATGGACATGTGCATCACAATCCGCACGATTCTTATAAAGGACGGCATGGCCTACGTTCAGGCGGGAGCGGGAATCGTGGCCGATTCCGATCCGGAGATGGAATACGCCGAGACCGTGAACAAGGCAGCCGGCATGTTCAAGGCTGTTGCCATGGCCCGGGCGGGGCTTGAGTGAGGCGGGTATCCAAATGCTTTTGATGATCGACAACTACGACTCGTTCACCTACAACCTCGTGCAGTACTTCGGCGAGCTTGGGCAGGACGTGCGCGTTTTCCGGAACGACGCGATTACGCTTGATGAAATCGAGGCCATGCGGCCCGATCAAATCGTTGTTTCGCCGGGGCCATGCACGCCCAACGAGGCCGGAATATCGGTTGCCGCCATTCTGCGCTTCGCGGGCAGGATTCCGATTTTGGGCGTCTGCCTTGGTCATCAATCCATAGGCGCGGCGTTCGGCGGCGTAGTTCTGCGCGCGCCATGCCTCATGCACGGAAAAACCTCGATGATCCATCACGACGGCAGGACTGTCTTCAACGGGCTGTCGAATCCGTTCATCGCCACGCGCTATCACTCGCTGGTGGTTGAGCGGGAAACACTGCCCGCCTGCCTTGAAATATCGGCATGGACGCGGGATGGCGAAATAATGGGGCTTCGGCACAGGGAATTGGCCGTGGAGGGCGTTCAGTTCCATCCTGAATCGATTCTGACCGTCGAGGGTAAGAAACTGCTCGACAACTTTCTTCGCGGGGTGAAACGATGATACGGGAAGCCATCTCGATGGTTACGCAGAACATTGATCTTTCCGAGACGGAAATGATCGCCACGATGGACGAATTGATGGACGGCAAGCTGACCGACGCCCAGATAGGCGCGTTTCTGACCGGCCTTCGCATGAAGGGCGAAACGGTGAACGAGATAGCCGGAGGCGCGCGCGTGATGCGCGAGAAGGCCGCCACAATCGTTGCCCCCGCCGCAACGGTTGACACCTGCGGCACGGGCGGCGACATGTCGCGCACGTTCAACATTTCAACAACCGCCGGATTCGTCGTGGCCGCCGCCGGAGTGCCGGTGGCCAAGCACGGAAACCGCTCGGTTTCGAGCCGATCCGGCAGCGCCGACGTGCTTGAGGCGCTTGGCGTGAAGATCGATCTCATGCCCAAAAAGGTGGAGGAATGCCTTGCTAAAACCGGGTTCGGGTTTCTGTTCGCGCCGCTTTTTCATCCGGCCATGAAATTCGCCATCGGGCCGCGCCGCGAAATAGGCATCCGCACAATTTTCAACGTGCTTGGGCCTCTCACCAACCCGGCGGGGGCGAAAATGCAGCTTGTCGGCGTGTTTTCCGGCAGGCTGACCGAGCCGCTCGCAAACGCTCTGGGCAGCCTTGGCGCGTCGCACGCGATGGTTGTTCACGGCGAAGACGGGCTTGACGAGATAACCGTGACCGACAAGACGCGCGTATCGGAATGGCGCGCCGGAAGCGTTACCACATGGACGCTCGATCCGATAGACTACGGTATTCCGCTTGCCCGAAGCGAAGACCTCACCGGAGGCGACGCGCAGGAAAACGCCGACATTACCATCTCGATCCTTACAGGCGAGGCCGGCCCGAAGCGCAATATCGTTGTGTTGAACGCCGCCGCCGCGCTTTACGTGTCCGGACGGGCCGCATCCATTCAGGCGGGAGTGAGAATGGCAGAGGCTGCCATCGATTCGGGCGCGGCGCTTCGGAAGCTTAACGAGGTTCGCGCCGCGACCAACGCATAAGCGCATGATTCTGGACAGGATAATCGAAAAGAAGCGCGAATCTCTTGCTGTAGCCAAGAGCAAAACGCCTTTTGCCGATATAAAAAGCCGCGCGGCGTCGATGCCGCCTGCCCGCCGGTTTGCTGCGGCTCTTTCAAGAACGCCGAATTCGCTTGCGCTTATTGCCGAGCTTAAAAAGGCGTCGCCGTCGAAGGGGCTTATCCGGGCGGATTTCGATCCGGCGAAATTCGCCGCCCTCTACCAGAAGCACGGCGCGTCATGCGTGTCGGTGCTCACCGAGGAGGATTTTTTTCAGGGCGCGCTTGAGAATCTGGCAATCGCCCGGAAGTCATGCGGCCTGCCGCTTCTGCGGAAGGATTTCATATTCGATCCATATCAGATTTACGAGGCGCGGGCAAACCATGCCGACGCCGTGCTGCTCATCGTGGCCGCGCTCGAAAAAAGCCTGCTCGAAGACCTGATGGGGCTGGCGGAGGAAACCGGCATCGAAACGCTGGTTGAGGTGCATGACGGCAGGGAGCTCGACACCGCGCTTTCATCGGGCGCAAAACTCGTGGGCATCAACAACCGGAATTTAAAGACGCTTGATATCGACCTTGAAACCACCATCCGCCTTCTGCCCGACATTCCGCAAGACCGCGTTGTGGTGGCCGAAAGCGGCATAGGCTCGCGGGCCGACGTTGAGCGCCTGCTTCCTGCTCGCGCGGCGGCGATGCTTGTTGGGACTTCGATAGTGAAAGCGCCCGATCCGGGCGTGAAAATCGATGAATTGCTCGGAAAAACAGGAGGCTCGAAGTGAAGGAAACAAAAATAGTTCTGTCGGACCGGGACATACCGAAACAGTGGTACAACATCGCGGCGGACATGCCGAACCCGCCTAAGCCGCCTCTCCATCCTGCCACGCATCAGCCGGTAGGCCCCGGCGATCTCACGCCGATTTTTCCGATGGCGCTCATCGAGCAAGAAGTCTCCACGCAGCGCTGGATAGACATTCCGGAAGAGGTGCTCGAAAAACTTGCGCTCTGGAGGCCGTCGCCGCTATATCGCGCCCACGGCCTTGAGGCGGCGCTCGGCACTCCGGCGAAAATCTATTATAAATACGAGGGCGTAAGCCCCGCCGGAAGCCACAAGCCGAACACCTCGATTCCGCAGGCCTACTACAACAAGAAGGCCGGAACACGGCGCATCGCCACCGAAACCGGCGCTGGCCAGTGGGGCTCGTCTATGGCGATGGCGGGAGCAATGTTTGGCCTCGACGTGACGGTCTACATGGTGCGCGTGAGTTACGACCAGAAACCGTACCGGCGTATCGCGATGGAAACGTGGGGGGCGACGGTTCATGCCAGCCCCTCTACCGTCACTCAGTCCGGAAAGAAATTTCTGGAGGCCGACCCGGACAGCCCCGGAAGCCTCGGCATCGCGATATCGGAGGCGGTCGAGGATGCCGCCACGCACGGCGACACGAACTACGCCCTTGGCTCGGTGCTGAATCACGTCTGCCTTCATCAAACCGTAATCGGCCTTGAGGCGAAAAAACAGCTTGCAATCGCGGGCGACTACCCCGACGTTGTGATCGGCTGCTGTGGCGGGGGAAGCAATCTGGCCGGCGTCGGTTTTCCGTTTGTGGCCGACAGAATCGCCGGAAAGAACGTGCGCGTTGTGGCGGTCGAGCCGGTTTCGTGCCCCACGCTCACGAAGGGCGAGTTCCGCTACGACTTCGGCGACGTGGCCGGGCTTACGCCGCTCATGAACATGTACACGCTTGGCCACGATTTCATGCCGCCGGGCATTCACGCTGGCGGGCTTCGCTATCATGCCGATTCCCCGCTCGTATGCCAGCTCTATCACGACGGACTGATAGAGGCGGTGGCCTACGGCCAGACCAAATGCTTCGAGGCGGCGATTCAGTTTGCGAAAACCGAGGGAATAATCCCCGCGCCGGAATCGTCGCATGCGGTCAGGTGCGCCATCGACGAGGCGATGAAGGCGAAGGAAGAGGGAAAGGAGCGCGTGATTCTTTTCAACCTGAGCGGCCATGGCTACCTCGATCTTACGGCCTACGCCGACTTCATGGCCGGAAAGCTCGCCGATTACGAGTATCCTGATGATAAGATAAGGGAAGCCCTTGCGCGGCTTCCGGTGATCGAATAATGGTACGGGCAAAAATCTGCGGCATAACGAATGTTGACGACGCGCTAGAAGCGGTCAGGCTTGGAGCCGACGCGCTCGGTTTTGTGTTCTATTCGGGAAGCCCCCGGCATGTGACGCCGGACGAGGTGCTTGCGATAACGAAGAAACTGCCTCCGCTGGTCACTTTGGTTGGCGTTTTCGTGAACGAGCCGCCGAACGTGGTTCACGGCATAGCCGAGCGCTGCGGCATCGACGTGGTGCAGCTTCACGGCGATGAGACGCCGGAGCACTGCAACATGATGAACCTGCGGGTGATAAAGGCGTTCCGGGTGCGCGACTGGAGCAGCCTGGATCCGGTCAATAGCTACAATGTTTCGGCTGTGCTGCTCGATTCCTACACCGCCCAGGAGTTCGGCGGAAGCGGAAAGCGTTTCAACTGGGATATCGCCAGGGAGGCGGCGAAGACGCGTCCGGTGATTCTTTCCGGCGGGCTTACGCCCGAAAACGTGGCCGAGGCGGCGGCGAGGGTTCAGCCGTACGGCGTTGACGTGAGCACCGGGGTAGAGGTGCAGGGCAACAAGCGGAGGAAGGATTTCGGCAAGATGAAGGCGTTCATGAACAATCTGAGATCGGCGCACGTATCTTTAACGCGCGAAGGCGGTTTATCGTAATGCGGCTGCCCGATTCCAATGGCCATTTCGGTGTTTACGGCGGGCGCTACGTGCCGGAAACCCTCATGCCCGCGCTCATAGAGCTTGAGGAGTTTTATCTGCGGCTGAAGGGCGACAAATCTTTCAAGGCAGAGATGGATGCCTTGTTCGCAAATTACGTGGGGCGGCCAACGCCGCTGTACTTCGCCTCGCGCCTCACGAAGGAGCTAGGCGGCGCGAAGATATACCTGAAGCGCGAAGACCTGTGCCACACCGGCGCGCACAAGATAAACAACGCGCTTGCTCAGGCTGTGATGGCGCGGCGCATGGGCAAGAAGCGGCTTATAGCCGAAACCGGCGCGGGCCAGCACGGCGTGGCGACAGCCACCGGCGCGGCGGTCTGCGGGCTTTCGTGCGATGTTTACATGGGATCGGACGACGTGAAACGGCAGGCGCTGAACGTGTTCCGGATGAAGCTGCTTGGGGCGCGCGTGATCGAGGTGGGCATCGGAAGCCGCACGCTCAAGGACGCGATAAACGAGGCTCTGCGCGACTGGACTACAAACGTGCGCGACACCCATTATGTGCTCGGCACGGCCTTCGGCCCGCATCCGTATCCGGCTATGGTGCGCGATTTCCAGTCTGTGATCGGGCGCGAGGCGAAGAAGCAGATTTTCAAGGCCGAAAACAGGCTGCCCGATCTTTTAATCGCCTGCGTGGGCGGCGGAAGCAATTCCATCGGGCTTTTTCACGCCTTCCTCGATGAGCATTCGGTGCGGATGATCGGCGTGGAGGCGGGCGGTTCCGGCATCGAGAGCGGAAAGCACGCCGCGCGGTTCGCGGGCGGCTCGCTCGGCGTGCTTCAGGGCGCGAAAAGCTATCTGCTTCAAAACGATGACGGCAACGTGCTTGACACCCACTCGGTTTCCGCCGGACTTGACTACGCATCCGTCGGCCCGGAACATGCGTATCTGCGCGATTCGGGCCGAATAGAATACACCTGGGCGCTCGACAACGAGGCTCTGGAGGCCTTCGGGCTTCTGGCCCGGATGGAGGGAATCATTCCGGCGCTCGAATCGGCGCACGCCGTGGCCGAAGCGGTCAAACGCGCTCCCGCCATGGGCAGGAACGAGATCATGATCGTGAACCTGTCGGGCCGGGGCGACAAGGACGTGCAGCAGATTGCGGAGATGGAGATAACACCATGAGCGGAATCGGCGCGAAATTCGACGAACTGAGGTCGCGGAACGAAAAGCCGCTGATCGCCTACATCATGTCCGGCGATCCGTCGCTTGAAGACACCGAGAGACTGGTGCTTGAGCTTGAGGAGTCGGGCGCGGACATAATCGAGCTTGGGGTTCCGTTCAGCGATCCGATGGCCGACGGCCCGGTTATTCAGCGCGCCGCGGAGCGGGCGCTGGCGCGCGGCGTGACGCTTCATTCGGTTATCGATCTGGTGAGAAAGCTCCGCGAGAAAACTGCCATACCGCTTATCCTGATGACCTACTACAACCCGGTTCTGAAGTACGGCGAGGAGCGGTTCGCGGCGGACGCGGCGGACGCCGGAGTTGACGGCATTATCGTGCCGGATCTGATCGCCGACGAGGCAGACTCGCTGATCGCCGTGTGCAGGCCAAAGGGGATAGACACGATTTTCCTGCTTGCGCCCACCAGCACGCCCGAACGGGTCGAGATAGTGGCGAAGGCGTCGCGCGGCTTCCTCTACTACGTCACGATCACCGGCATTACCGGCTCCGCGCTTGTGGCCGAGCTGGGTATGCGCGAGCGCATACGCGAGATAAGCGCAATCGCGGGCCTGCCGGTTGCGCTGGGATTCGGAATCGCAACTCCGGACGACGCCGCATGGGCGGCGTCCGTTTCGGACGGCGTGATAGTTGGAAGCGCCATAGTCAAGAAAATAGCGGCGGGTGACGATATGAAAGCATTCGTCAGTTCGCTGAAGGAGGCCATGCGCGGGGCGCTATGAAGATCACAGTTCTCGGATGCTCCGGCGCGGAGCTTCCGGGCCATAATCCGCCCGGCTTTTTAATCGGAGACGATCTGCTCCTCGACGCGGGTGCGGTTACGTCGGTGCTTCCGGAGGAGGCGCAGAGGCATCTCCGCCATATCTTCATCACGCACGGCCATCTCGATCACATCCGCTCCATCCCGGCGCTTGCCGACAACATTATCCTTCGCAGGGGTTGGAACGGCGTGAAGATTTACGGCATCAAGCCGGTGCTCGACACCATCCGCGACCATCTGTTAAACGACCACGTCTGGCCGGACTTCACCAACATTCCCAATCCCGACAATCCGGTGATGACATACGCCGAGATCGAAACAGGCAGGTGGATTACGCTGAACGGCCTGAAAATAATGGCGATTCCGGTAAATCATTCGGTTCCGGCAACCGGCTACCTTGTCGATTTCGGCGGGCGCATACTGCTCTACACCGGCGACACAGGGCCGACCGGCGAAATATGGCGCGCGGTTGAGCGCGTTCATACGGTTATCGTCGAGGTGTCGTTCCCGGAACGCATGACCGCCATGGCGCTTAAAACCGGCCATATGTCGCCGTCGCTCATGAAGGCCGATCTGGCGAAGCTGAAACACCCGCCGGAGCGCGTGCTTGTCACGCACCTGAAGCCGCAGACATCCGACGAAATTCTTCCGGAAATCGAGGCGCTCGGCATTCCGGGGCTTACAATTCTGAAGGACGGCGACGTTTACGGGATGTAGGGCGCCGCTATTGAGGCTTTTATCCGCGGGGCGACTGATACACGGGCGGAAATACGCAATAAATACGGTAACAGCCTTGTAATACGGCGCATTTGCTTTTCAGCGGCATCCTCCCTCCGCGCATTTCTTCCCTAAAATAATGTAAATTTACGGTCATGGTCTGGTTTAAAAAAGAGAAGATTCCCGACAAGAAGGTAAAGATTCCCGAGGGAATCTGGATAAAATGCGACGCCTGCCGCGAGATCGTCTACCGGCAGGAGGTCGAGCGCAATCTGATGGTCTGCCCCAAGTGCAACTATCATTTCCGCATATCGGCGCTTGAGAGAATAGCGCTTCTTTTCGACAACTTCGAGGAGATGAACGCCGATCTTTCGCCCGGCGATCCGCTGCAATTCGCCGACACCATGCCCTACGCCGAGCGCGTGCGCAAGCAGCAGGAAAAGACGGGGCTGGCCGAGGGCATCATTACCGGAACTGGCGAGATAAGCGGAGTGATGGCCGCGGGAGCCGTGATGGACTTCGGCTTTCTGGGCGGAAGCATGGGAACCGTGGTGGGCGAGAAGATTGTCCGCGCCGTCGAGACGGCAATGGAACGCGGCATACCGTTTGTTTCGGTTGCGTCATCGGGCGGCGCGCGGATGCAGGAGGGCATTCTGTCCCTCATGCAGATGGCGCGCACATCGGCGGCCATAGCCATGTTGGGCGAAAAGAAGCTGCCATTCATATCGGTGCTCACCGATCCGACATTCGGCGGCGTGACGGCAAGCTTTGCGATGCTTGGCGACGTGATAATAGCCGAGCCTAAAAGCCTGATCGGATTCGCCGGGCCGCGCGTGATCGAGCAGACGATCAACCAGCAGCTTCCGGACGGCTTTCAACGCGCCGAATTTCTGCTGAGGCACGGCATGATAGACATGGTTGTCGAGCGGAAAAAACTCAAATCCACAATCGCCGACATCCTTACGCTTCTGTAATGCCTTCACCCGTCAATCACGATCCGGAGTATACGCAGATCATCCGGTGGCTGTTCGGCCTTCAGGGCGTCGGCATGAAGTTCGGCCTCGACAACATACGGGCAATTCTGGCAGCCGCCGGAAATCCGCAGAAATCGTTTCGCGCGGTTCATGTGGGAGGCACAAACGGCAAGGGTTCAACAAGCGCCATGATCGCCTCCGTGCTGGCAGCCGCCGGATTCAAGACCGGGCTTTTCACCTCGCCGCATCTCATCGATTTCACCGAGCGTATCAGAATAAACGGCGCAATGATTCCTGAAGACGATGTCATCAGGCTGGCCAAGAAGTTCAGGGCGCTTGCGGCGCAAGGCGGCATAAGCGTGACGTTTTTCGAGGTGACGACAGCCATTGCGTTCGAGTATTTCCGCGAGCAGGGTGTGCGGTGGGCGGTGGTGGAGGTTGGGCTTGGCGGAAGGCTTGATTCCACCAACGTGATAGTGCCGGAGGTTTCGGCCATAACCAATGTGGCGTTCGACCATGAGGCGTATCTTGGCGGCACGATCGAGCGGATAGCCGCCGAGAAGGCGGGAATAATCAAGACAGGCGTTCCGGTGATAACCGCGGCAAGGGGCGCCGCGCTCGATGTTATTTGCGGCATGGCGGCCGAATCCGGCTCGCCGATATACGTTTTCGGAGAGGACTTCCGCGCCGAAAACGTAACTCTTTATGAAAACGGCATCACTCTCGACTATCTTGGATTGCGGAAGGACTGCCGGAAAATAGCCTCTTCGCTTGCCGGACGTTATCAGGCCGGAAACATTGCCGTTGCGCTTGCCGTTTGCGAGACATTGATCTCTTCCGGCGTTCCGATCACGGAAGAGCATGTCCGCGAAGGGCTGAACATCGGTTGGCCCGGACGGTTCGAGACCGTTTCCGAACATCCGGCGGTGATACTCGACGCGGCGCACAATCCGGCAGCCGCGCACGCTCTGGCGGAAACCATTTCCGAGCGCTTCGGGGCCGGAAACGTCATCGCGATACTTGGCGTGATGAAGGACAAGAGTGTTGAGGAGGTCATCGCGCCGATAGCCGCCGTGTCGCGCCGTGTGATCGTCACGTCGCCGAAATACGAGCGCGCCGCCTCGCCCACGGACATGTTGTCGATCGCCATGCGCCATTCGCCGTCGGCTCAGGCCGCGCCGTCGGTGGCCGAGGCGCTGGACGCCGCGCGCAAAATGGCGGGGCCGGACGGCGTCATCGTGGTCACCGGCTCGTTCTACACAACCGGCGAGGCGAAAGAACTGCTGGGCCATATCGGCACTCTCACAACCCTTCGGGAGTAAATGCCGTTGATGCGCGCTCCCTTTGCGTTTTTAGCCGCATTGTTCTCCGTTGCAGCCTTCGCAACCGCGCCCGCCTTTGCCGAAACGCCTGCCGGAATGCATGGCAATTCGACAGGCCTGAACCTCACGGCCGACCGCCTCGATTACGACACGGCCACGAACGAATTCACGGCTTCCGGACATGCGCACCTTGATAACCGCGACACAACCCTTGATGCCGACACCATCAGATACAACAGGCGTACCGGTACGGTTGTGGCGGAAGGCGGAGCGTATTTCAAGGACGACTCGGTGGTGATAGAGGCAGACAGACTGAACGTAAACCTCGAAACCGGCGACGGCGCTGCCAACGGCAATGTTTCGATGTACTACATGGACGGAAACACCCGCGTGACAGGCAGGGCGCTTGAGAAGAAAGGCGACAATCATTTCATTCTGGAAGACGGGATGGTGACAACATGCGACGGAGACAGCCCGGCATGGAGCCTTCGCACCGCGCGAACCGACTTGCGGCCTGGAACCGGAATAAGCTGCGAGCATGTGCGCTTCAGGGTGCGCTCGCTTCCGGTTTTCTACATACCATATTTCTGGGCGCCGGTGCTTCTGGAAAAGCAGAGCGGTTTTCTTTTTCCGGAATTCGGCCACGGCAGCGCGCTTGGAAATATTCTCAAGCTTCGCTACTACTGGATGATCGGCGTGGACAGTGACGCCACGATCGAGGCCGATTACTTCTCGAAACGCGGCATGGGAAAAGGGCTGGAATACCGCTATCTGGAATCGCCAGGCACGGGCGGGGAGTTGCGTCTGTATCACATTCGCGATGACGTTGACAGCAGGCAGTCCATTCGCCTGAATTTTCGCCACGATCAGTCGATCACGGACAGGACGAAGGCGTTCATGGACATAAATGTGGTTTCGGGCGGCAAATTCAACCGCGACTTCGCGTCCGGCAGGGATGAACGCATTCAACGCTTCAACGAAAGCGTGGTTCATGTTTCATCTCTGGGCGGCCTGGGCGGGCAGGACGACGCGCTTCATCTCTTCGCGACAGGCAGGGCGATCCAGAACATGGACGGCTCGTCCGGCAGCGCTCCGCAATCGGCGCAGGCCGGTCTCGGCATGTTTCGTCCGGTATACGGCGGAGTTCCTGCCTATTTCAGATTCGATGCGTCTGCAAGCCATTTCGAACGCGAGACGGATGCGGCGGGAACGAGATTCCATGCCGCGCCCGCGCTGTTTGGCGCGTTCCGTCTTCCGTTTGCCACGTTCAATCCGTTCATCTCGTATGAGAAATCGTGGTACGACCTCAGGGATTTCGCCGACGCCGGGCCTGAATTTGGCGCAATGACAATGCAGGGAGCGCTTTCTACCAGATTATCCCGCGACTACGGCGGAGTCAGCCATGCGGTTGAGCCGGGCATAACCCACAGGTATGTGAAGACCGACGGCGACAGCGTGCCGTCCTTCACCAGCTCCGACAAGGTCGGGAATGAGAATGTAACCACATTCAGCCTGATAAACAGCGTTGCAGGTGAATCGGGCGAGATTTTCCGTGTCACGCTTTCAGACGGTTACAACCATCTGAGCGAGGGGCGTCCGTGGACGGATGCCGTGGCGTCCGTGATTTTGCGCGGCCCGCTCACGCTTACGTCATCCGCCGCCTACAGCGTGTACGACGGGCGTTTCGTGTCGGCAAAGTCCGACATGCGTTACGATGGCGAATCCGGACGGCTTGCTGTCGGACACAGCTATGAGCGCGCAAAAGCCGATACATACACCATGGAAGCGGCATACAGGCCGGCAAGAACGCTGGAATTATCGACGGAACTCTGGTTCGACCTGACAGGCGCGGGGCTTCGGGAGCTGGACGCCCGCGCAGCCTGGTTCGGCTCATGCTGGGGAATGAGCGTCACCTACACTCAGCGCCCGGATGAACAGAAGGTCATGGCCGGATTCACGCTGAAGGGATTGGGAGAGTAGCCCATGCTCCGCCGCGCAATTCCTGCAATCATCGGGTTGCTTGCGGTCGTATCAACCGCATTCGCGGAACAGGCATTGGCGCCGCCCGCAGGCAGCGGCGGCGTCTCAATTGGCCGGAGGATAGCGTATCATGCGGAATCGTTTGTAGGAAAGTCTTACGACACCGACCCGCTTGGCGAATATGTGCGCCGTGAGGTTGTTGTGGCGGATGAGCGTGTTGACTGCATGTACCTGACGTTTCGGGCCGTTGAGCTTGCGCTTTCCCGTGCGCCTGAAGAGGCCGTGCAAAAGGCGCTTGATCTGCGGTTTCCCGGCAGGGGGGTGCTGGAAGGCGAACGCGTTGTCAACTACGACGAGCGGTTTCAGTTCGGCGAAGACATGATAGACAGCGGCAAGTTCGGAACCGAAATCACGGCAAGACTCGGCAAGACAACCGGCATTGCCGGATCACGGGGCAGGAAGACCGTGCAGATACTGGACCGCTCCGGCGCAACGGCAGCCGTCCCCGCCCTTGCGAGCGGGGATATAATCTATTTCATCAAGGATCCTGCGAAACGCGTTGTGGGCGAGATCGTCGGACATATCGGATTCGTCTCAAGGGATTCTGCCCCGGAATCCGCTTGCCTTATTCATGCAAGCGGCCGGAAAAACAGCGGCGGTTCCGTTAAAAAGGTTTCCCTGAGCGACTACCTGATGAACATGCCGTTTATCGGCGTACGGATAACGCGATTCGAATAACCGGCGGCATTTCCGCCGACGCAACCGTTATCCGCGTTTCCTTCTGGAAACTCGCGTCTTCCTGAGAAGCTTCTTGTGCTTGTGCTTCGACATCTTTTTCTTGCGCCACTTCTTAACGTTACCCAACGAAACAGTCACCTCCTTGCTGTAGCAAAGCTGAAAGCTTACCGATTCGGAAAGCTTATGTCAATTAGGGGATTATGTCAGGTCAATGGTTTAACGATGATAATGTTATAAAGACCGGTCAGGGCGCTTCGATGCCCAGAGATTTCAGCTTCCTGTGCAGATTCGAACGCTCTATTCCAAGCTCGTCCGCGGTGCGCGATATGTTCCAGCCGTTTTCCTTCAGGCGGTTCAGGATGAAATCGTGCTCGAACGCCGCGCGCGCCTCGCGCAGATCGCTCATGGCGAAGTAGTCGGACTGGCCTTCCGGCCCGCGCGGGGCAAGCGGCAGGGCCGAGACATCGATAGTCTCGCCAGAATGCATGATAACCAGCCGTTCCATCACGTTTTTCAGCTCCCTGACATTGCCTGGCCACTCGTAAACCGAAAGCGCCTCAAGCGCCTGCTCCGACAGATTCTTTGCCTTCCGTCCATACTCGGCAGCGTACTTCCCGAGGAAATGATCGGCCAGGACGGGGATGTCGGATCGCCTCTGGCGAAGCGGCGGAATGTGAATGGGAATGACGTTCAGGCGGTAATAAAGGTCTTGCCTGAATGTTCCCCTGACGATTTCCTCTTCAAGATTCTTGTTCGTGGCCGATATTATCCGCACATCGGAGCGGATGGTCTTTCCGCCGCCCACGCGCTGAAACTCCTGCGTCTCGATTACCCGAAGCACCTTGGCCTGCGTGGGAAGCGTCATGTCGCCTATCTCGTCCAGAAACAGCGTGCCTCCGTCGGCAAGCTCGAACTTGCCGCGCTTCCGCTCGAATGCTCCTGTAAAGGATCCCTTTTCGTGGCCGAAAAGTTCCGATTCGATCAACTCCTGCGGAATGGCGGCGCAGTTGACCTCGACAAACGCCTTCACGGCGCGCGGGCTTCCGGCGTGAAGCGAGCGGGCAACCAGCTCCTTGCCCGCGCCGGATTCGCCAAGAATAAGCACGCGGCCATTGGAGTTCGCTGCTGCCGCGACCCTCGCGCGCAGTTCCTTCATGGCGGCGCTCTCGCCTACCATTTCATCCAGCCGGCTCTGAGCCGCGCGCAGACGCGCGTTTTCCTCGATCAGGCGGGCGGCGTCAAGCGCGCTTTTCACGCGATGAAGCACCTTGTCGAGCGAAAGCGGCTTTTCCATGAAATCCACAGAGCCTATCTTCGTGGCCTTCACGGCCATATCGATGTTTGCGTGGCCGGAAATCATAATCACCGGCGCGGAGGAAACCTCGCGTATGCGCGCAAGCGTGTCGAGGCCGTCCATGCCCGGAAGCCATACGTCGAGCATCACAAGATCGGGCTGCAGAACCGCGATGCGTTCAAGCGCCTCCTCTCCGGATACCGCCATCGATGTTTCGTAGCCGTCATCCTGAAGAATGTCGGCAAGCGTCTGCCTTATGCCAAGTTCGTCGTCAACAATAAGTATATGTTCGCGCATCGGCGGCCCTCATGACTGTCGATAAAGGATAAAAAATCATACATGCCTCGCGGCTGGAAGCTCAATAACAAAACGCGCGCCGGGCGAGTTGTCTTCCGCCCTTATGCTTCCGCCGTGATCCGAAACGATTTTATGCACGATGGCAAGACCAAGCCCGGTTCCGGTTTTCTTGGTTGAAAAATGCGGCAGAAACAGCCTGTCGCGGTCTTCCGGCCTTATGCCCGGCCCATTGTCCGCCACGATCAGGCGAAGAACCGAGGCGGCGGGATCGAAATCCGCGGCGATCTCGACCCTTCCGGCCTGATGCACCGCCTCAACCGCGTTGTCCATCAGGTTTATAAGTACGCGTTTTATCTGTTCCCGATCCAGCCGGAATGGCGGAATGCCGGCGGACGCGCGGACTTCCAGAGAAACATCCCTGAATCCGTGGTACAGCCCGGAGACCTCGCCTACAAGCGCCGCCGGATCGGTTTCGGCAAGATGCAGATCGGGCAGCTTGCCGAACCGGGAAAACTCGTTCACCAGATTGCGAAGCGAGTCCACCTCGCGCGTTATCGTGCCCATCGATGACTCGATCACGCCGCCCACATCCGGCGAGCCTTCGCGGTGTTTTTTCAGCAGGCGCTCGGCTGCAAGCTTTATTGGCGTGAGCGGGTTCTTTATCTCGTGGGCCATGCGGCGCGCCACTTCCTGCCACGCGTATGCGCGCTGCGCCTTGATAACCTCGGTCAGGTCGTCGAAAACCACCAGCACTCCGGTAATCTCCCCGTCGGCGTCCTTCAGGTTCGAAAGAAATACCCTGAGCGTTGCGGGCGCTCCCCTTATCTGCGCCTTCAGCTCCCGGCAGAGGCCGCCGAAATCCCTGTGGCGAAGGTTTTTCAGTATCGAGACAAGCTCTTCCGACTCCACGTTGCGCAGTATTTCCCGCGACGTCAGCCCCGCCAGATTGCGCGGCTCGATGCATAGAATGGCGCAGGCCGCGTTGTTTATCCGTATGACCTGCCCGGCGCGGTCCAGTAGTATGACGCCGGAGTTAATGTTGTTCATAATGCCCTCAAGCACAAGCCGGCGGTTATCCACCTCGGCGTATGCCTGCTTGAGGCGCAACTGGCTGGTCTCGATTTCGCCGACCATGCTGTTGAAGGCGTTGGTGAGCGCGCATATCTCGTCCTCGCCAACAGCGGTGATGCGCGTCTTGAAATCACCGTCCGATACCCGGCGCGTTCCCTCCACAAGCGCCTGAATCGGCCCGGTTATTCGCGCTCCCACTCGAAGCGCCGCCCACAGCGCCATGAATATGGTGAGCATGGTGACAAGGGCCAGAAAAAGAAAATATCCGGTCTTGATCGGAGCCTTGACGGACTCCACGGTTTTGTAATCCTCAAACGCGGTGCGGACGGTGCGGATGTCCCTCACAGTGCCTTCGGGCAGCCTCGATTCCACAATTACCACGCCGTTATCCGGCGTTGGGGCCGCCGCGCGGACGATGTCGGTGTTGCCGTCTGAAACGACATCCGTGTCGGCCTTGCCTGAAAAGGCGCTTGCCGTCAACGCATCCGCGTTGGAAACCTGCCCGCCCGCCGGAATAACCCTGACAACAAGCCCGTCATCCGCATATCCCTTCCGGTCTGTTCCGCCTTGAAGCGCTATGCCGGCGGCGATGTCGCTAACTCGTCTGCCCTCCATTTCGTACACCTTCGAGGCGATGTCCACCGAGCTTGTGATGGGCGCCTTCACCTGCATCGAAAACCATCGTTCAACAACGCCGGTAACTATCCAGCTCGTAAGCACGAACAGCACCACGCCGGGCGCTGTAACCAGAATCACGAAGATGCCCACAAGCCTCGTTTTGAACATGTGGCCGGGCACGCCTGTCTTGTGCTCGCGCCACAGACCGGCAAGTGTGCGGCCCACAAGATAGACGAGCGACGAGAGAGCTAGCACGGCCGAATTGATGAACAGAAAGAGCGCGGCGCGGACAAACAGCGTTTTTCCGCCAAGGCCCAGATAGCGGATTTCAAGCCAGGTTGCCGCCGCTACCAGCATGACAGCCGCTATGATGAACCCCGGCAGGCGGATCAGCTTCATTTGTTCAGCGGGAAGGCCGGGCTTACTGTTTCAGCCGAAAACTCGATTTCCGGCATGAAAAACAGGAGCGCCTTGAAAACAAGCGGGATTTCCGGCCTGCGGGCCTCGGCCCTCACGCGCACGTAATATGTTCCGCGCTGAACCTCGCCCACCACAGCCGCGCGCGCGCCTTTAATTGTTGTCAGCCATTCGACCGCCTCGCGCAAATCCTTCGCGGTTTTTTCGCGGACATATCGCTCCTCGACCGATTTAAGGCTGTACTGCTTGGTGGTTACATCGAACTTTATGGTGCGGATGATGGTTTCGCCCGAAACGTATTCGTCCATCCACTTGCTCCATTGCCGCATCAGATCTGCATGGTATTCGATCCTTTTCTCTATGCCGTTGTTGATGTCGGCAATAAACGAGTCTGGCAGGTGGTCGAGCCGCGCATCGACAATTATCCGGCCATCCTCCGTCCGGTATGATGGCGCTGAAAACTCCTGAGCCGCCGCAGTAAACGCGGAAATCAGCAGGATGCACGCTGCGATTAATGAAATCCGTCCGGACATCAGACCAGCATACGGAGAGGCGGAAGCGGGTGTCAAGGATATTTGGCCTCGAATGATTCTTGACAAATAATCATTCTAACTGTAAGCTTCAATCATGAGGCCGGAATTGATGAAGACGGTATCGGGTTCGGGGCTGAAGCTAACGCCCCAGCGTATGGCTATTCTCGGCTGCCTCGAGGGAAACAGGTGTCATCCGTCAGCCGAGGAAATATTCAGGCAGGTTTCGCAGGCTTATCCGATGATGTCGTTTGCGACCGTCTACAACACGCTGTCGATGTTGCGGGATAGGGGATTGGTGCTTGAACTCACGATCGATCCGACAAGGAAGCGCTACGACCCGAACGTAACGCCTCATCATCATGTCATATGCCTTGCCTGCGGGAAAATCGCCGATGTTCACGCGGAATACGATCTGAACGTTCCGGCCGACATTGCCGACGCCTTCGTGATGTCCGGCAATCATGTGGAATTTTACGGAACATGCCGCGCCTGCGGAAACGCGGCGCAGCCGAAAGGAGAATAAGGAAATGTGCACATCAAATACAAAGACATGCGCTTGCGGATCGGCAAGCGCCGATTTCGCGTACCGAGACGAGGTGATGCCCGACAGCGTGGTGGAAAAACTCTTCTGCCCGCGTTGTTCAACGCGCGCGGAGTTTGATTCGGGAACCATGCTCAAGGACAACGGATGGATAATCAAGTACGACATGGATGTTGCCCGTTTCAGCGCAAGCAGGGTTACGAAGAAGGAAATTTCGCCGGAATGGCTGTTCGATGAGGGCTACTGCACATGGCAGGGCGTTCATCCGGGCGATCTGGCCGAATCGGCGCGCGAGCGCGAAGAGCTGTTACAGCTTTCGGTGATCAATCCGCGAAAGTATTTCGAGGAGTTTCGCAAATGGGGCATTCGGCGCATGGACAAGCTTGCCCGCGAAGGATGGAGGAAGGCCCATGCCTGATTTCAAGGAAAAAAGTCCGTGCAGCACGCGCACGGCGGCGTTGCCGGAAACGGTCGAATGTCCGACATGCGGTGAACCGGTGGAAATATGGTCGGATGAGGAAGACGCAACCTGCCCGGAGTGTGGGAAAACCGTATTGCGTCAGGCTCGGTAGAGCGGCATGAAAAACATGCCGGCAACCGGCTTTCAAATACTGCTTGCCCTGTGGGTGGGCGGCGTGTCGGTGTTCACGTTTCTGGTTACGCCCGCCGTGTTCCGATCATTCGACCGCGACATGGCGGGCCGCGTGGTCGGCGCGGTGTTCCCCGGATATTTCACGTTTCTGCTGGCGATTTCGCTTGCTGCTGCAGCGGTTTATGTAATATTCAACGCCGGTCGCAAGGTTGCCGCCATGCTGCTTGCGGCTGTCGCGATGGCGGCTTACCTGAAATTCTCGCTCTATCCGGAGATAGTCGCGGTGAAAAAGAGCGTTGCGTCATTCGAAACCACGCCGCCCGATTCACCGGAGCGCGCCCGGTTCAGGCGTCTTCATGCCGCAAGCTCGGTTATTAATCTGCTGTTCCTGGCGGACGGCGCGGTTCTTCTTGTGCTGGCGGCGGGCGGAAAGCTTCGCTGACAGGCGGGGCGGCATAGCCCCGTATTGCCTTTCCGTATCGTTTGGATAATCATATGACAGTCACAATTGCAGCATAATATTCAAGGAGGCAACGAATGAAACCTGTTGAACTGGCGGAGGGCGTCTACTGGGTTGGCGCTGTGGACTGGGCTGTGCGCGATTTTCACGGTTACGAAACATCGTATGGCACAACCTACAACAACTACCTGATTCTGGATGACGAGCCGACGCTTGTGGATACCGTGAAATTCGATTTCGCGGAGGTCTGCATACGGCATATCCGCAACATAATCGATCCGGCGAAGATACGGCACATTGTGATCAATCACATAGAAAACGACCACGCAACCGGCATCGACAAGGTCATGGCGCTCTGCCCCGGCGCAACCATTTACATAACCGACAAGGGGCTGAAGGGTCTTTCGCGCTTTTTCGATCTCTCCGCGTGGAAGGTTCGTGTGGTTAAATCCGGCGATACGCTGAACATCGGCAGACGCACGCTGCGGTTTGTGGAAACGCCGATGCTTCATTGGCCCGATTCGATGATGACATGGGTGGAAAACGACAGGATTCTGTTCAGTCAGGACGCGTTTGGCCAGCATATCGCGTCATCGGCCCGGTTCGATGACGAAATCGTCACATGCGCATCCATGGCCATGCTCGATGATGCGGTGACCGATTATTACGCCAACATCCTGATGCCGTTTGGCAATATCATCAAGTCGAAGATAGCCGAGATTGCCGCGCTCGGAATCGATCCGGCCATAATCGCGCCGGATCACGGAATTATCTGGCGTTCGCATCCGGGCAGGGTCATTCAATCCTACCTCGACATGGCAAACGGCAGGACCGATCTTCGCGTTGCGATCATCTACGACACCATGTGGCACAGCACCGAGGAGATGGCGCGGTTCATCGCACAGGGCATAAAAGACGAGGGCGTGGATGCCGCGGTTATAAAACTTCGCGCAACTCCGATGAGCGCGGCGATCAAGGAATTTTGGAAGTCGCGCGGCTGCCTTATCGGAAGCCCCACACTCAACAACATTATGTTTCCTACGGTTGCGGAGTTCATGACGCACGTAAGGGGATTGCGGCCCAAGAACAGGCTGGTGGGCGCTTTCGGCAGCTACGGCTGGGGCGGCGGCGCCGTAAAGGACGCATACGAGGAGTTCAAGCGCATGAGGCTTGAAATGCATGAGCCGGGATTGCAGATTCTTTACAAGCCGTCCGCCGAAGACGAGGCGGTGTGCTACGAGTACGGCAAGGCCTTCGCCGCGCGTGTGAAGGCGTACCACGCTCAGTTTCCGTAAAACCTGTTATAAATCAATAATACATAACCCGCCTTCGCCCTCCCCTTGAGCCAGGGGTAGGGCGAAAGCGGGTGAGGTCATCTGCCCAGCAGCCTGTTTATCTTGTCTGTGAATTCGTTGATATTGTACGGTTTTTGTATGAAGTCGTCCGCGCCCATTTTCAGTATTTCGGCGGCCGGCCCCTCCTGATCGTAGCCGCTGGAGACAAGCACCTTCATGTTGGGGTGCAGTTTCTTGATCTCCGGATAGGTTTCCCTGCCGCTCATGCGCTTCATGATTATGTCGAGCACCACAAGCGACACGTTCGGATTGCGCTTCAGTTCGTCGATGGCCCTGTCTCCGTCATCCACCGCAATCACCTGGAATCCCGCCGATTCCAGAATATCCGACGCCACCTCGCGGACAATATCCTCGTCGTCCACCACCATGACGGTTACGGCGTCCTTCACGGCGGGAATGGCCTCATGCTTGCGCAACTGCATTCGCGGCTCCGGCGCGGCCTGTCTGCCGACGTATTTCGCCGCGGGCCAGAAAAGCTCCAGCGTCGTGCCTGCTCCGGGCGCGCTTTTTGCCGTGATAAACGCCTTGTTCGTGCGCGTGATGCCGTATATGGCTGCCATGCCGAGGCCGCGCCCCATTCCCTTGGTGGAGTAGAACGGCTCGAAGAGCTTGGCCAGCACCTCGTCGGTCATGCCGCAGCCGCTGTCTTCCACTGTGATGCGGACGTATGCCCTGTTTGCGTCGAACTCGGTGAAATTTGGAACATCCACGGCAAGCCGCGTGGATATTTTCACGGTACCGCGCCCCGAAATGGCCTCGGAGGCGTTTAAGATGATGTTTATAAGCGTCTGGTGAAGCTGGCCCTTGTCGGCGATGAGCGGCGGCAGCTCCGGCGCGAGATCGGTTGTAACGGTTATTTGGCGGTCGATCACGCGGCCGGTGAATTCCAGGACATTGCCAAGGAAATGGTTGATGTCAACCTTTTCAGGGATGAACTTGCCGCCCTGCGCGTAGGCAAGCAGGCTGCGGGTCAGTTCGGCCATCTTTATGGCGGAGTCGCGGATGATAGTCAGCAGTTTGTAGCGGTTGTCCTTATTGTCCACATGCTTGAGCAGAAGCTCGGCACTGCCCAGCACTCCAACCAGCAGGTTGTTGTAGTCGTGGGCCACGCCTCCGGCAAGCGTTCCGATAGATTCCATCTTCTGCGACTGGAAAAGCTGCTCCTGAAGCCGCTCCTTTTCCTGAACCGCCCTTATCTCGTCGGTCACGTCGATGTGCTGGATTACCGCATTTTTCAGCCTGCCTGCGGAATCGAGTACCGGAAACATCGAAAACCGTATTATTCGGGAGTCTTTTTCGGCGATTTCGTATTCGGTCTGGAACTCAATCTGCTCGTTCTCGGTGAAGACCCTGTTCACCAGCTCGAGATGACGGCCTCTTTCCAGTTCGCGGTCGTCGAAGACGGAGTAGCTGCCGATTATGCCTCCGCCCTTTACGTTGAACATGCGGTTGTAGCGCTCGTTGTGAAGCACGCATACGCCGTCCGCGTCGGTAATGAGCGTGCTGATGGGGCTCTGCATGATGATGCCCTCGAGGAAATGGCGGGCGTAGGCCTGCTCCTCCAGCGAAAGGGCGAGATCGCGGCTGTACTCCTTCAGGAAATGAGCCTTCTTGTCCAGCGGCAGATGGTCGCGCCGCCCGTTGATGTACGACTCGAGTACCGTAAGAAAGCTGTCCACGTCTATCGGCTTGGCGATGTAGCCGTCGCATCCCGCCACAAGGCAGCGCTCCCGCGCTCCGGGATAGGCGTTGGAGGTTATGGCGACTATCGGAATATCTACAAGATGCTTGCTGTTTTTAAGTATGGTGGCTGCCTCGTTGCCGTCGAGGCCCGGAAGGTTTATGTCCATCAGGATCAGGTCGGGACTCGAGTCTCCGGCAGCCTTTATGCCGCTCAGGCCGTCGGATGCCTCCACAACCGTATGCCCTGCCGATTCAAGCAGCTTACGCACCAGTAATAGATTGTTGAAATCGTCCTCGATGTGAAGAATGCGCGCCATGTTGCTCTCTTTATTCCGTTTTTCAGTCGTAAACCGTCAGTGATCGACGACAGACCGTTGCAGCACAACGTTTAATGATAACACAGGAATGCCCGGCGTTAACGCAACGATTCCGCCGGCGCGACGTCGCGCCGGACGCGCAGCGACGTCGCGCCGGCCCGGCGTGGCAAAATCACCGGCCATTGCCATATTTTGCAACTCCTTGAAATAACTTCATTAAACGTTAATGTCCGTAGCGCCGGCCTGTTGGCACACCATCTGCTTAATGAAAGACGTCAACGCCATGCGTGTTGGCGAAACATAGATTCGGAAGGAGGATGAGGAAAATGTTACTCCAGGTACAGGAACGGGCATGGAACCCGTGGCATGAACTCGAACGGATGGAGGCCGAGATCGGCCGGATTTTCGGTGACATGGGCATGAGCGGCGCGCCCGCTTTTCCGGCGCTGAACGCATGGACCGGCGAGGAAGACGTGGTGGTGACAGCCGGAATGCCGGGCATGGAGCCAAAGGACATCGAAATCTCTGTGGTTGACAAGACGCTCACCATTAAAGGCGAGCGCGGCGGAGCCAGTGAGACCGATGGAAGGACGTATCACAGGCGTGAACGGAGTTTGGGCCGTTTTGTCCGCAAGCTCGATCTGCCGTACAGGATCGAGGCGAGCAGTGTTTCCGCCAGGTTCGCAAACGGCGTACTGAAGGTAACGCTGCCGAGGGCGGAAGATGACAGGCCGAGAAAGATCGCCATCGAGGCGACGGCGAACTGAAGAAGGAGGCGAGAGAGATGACCGGCGAGAAGACCACTGTTGAAAACAGCGCAACGGTTGCACCGGAGAAGGTGTTCTGTCCGCATACCGACATATACGAAGACGGCGAAAATTTCTATATCGAGCTTGAAATGCCGGGCGTTGACGAGCAGAGCCTCTATGTCACTATCGAGAAGAACCTGCTTGCCGTCTGCGGCACGGTGAAGGCGGAAGAGTTTCCCGGCCACCGTCAGGTTCTCGGGGAGCACGAAGCGGACGGCTACCGCCGGACGTTCACGCTGCCCGACGAAACCGACCGTGAGCATATCCAGGCAACCATCAAAAACGGCGTTCTTTACATGCTCGTGCCGAAGGCGGCTCCGGCAACGGCAAGAAGGATCGAGGTGACGACGGGCTGATAACAGCGTAAGATTCCGGTACGGGCGGATTTCAAACCCGCCCCTACGGCGCAATTAACAGGGGAGCCTCATGGATTTCAACAAACTCACGCAGAAATCGCAGGAAGCCTTTCAGTCGGCCCAATCGGCGGCGGTTCGCATGGGCCATCAGGAGGTGGACGGCGAGCACATCCTGCTTGCGCTTCTTGAACAGGCCGACGGACTGTTGCCGGGACTTCTTTCCAAAATGGAGGTATCACCGCAGGCCTTTCGCGCCGACGTGGAGGGCGAGCTGAAAAAACGCCCCAGCGTTTCGGGCGGCGGCTTCGAAAGCGGCAAGATTTTTATAACCGCGCGCGTTCAGGCGATCACCGACAGGGCCGAGGCCGAGGCGAAGCGCCTGAAGGACGAATACGTTTCGGTTGAACATCTCGCGCTCGCGCTTATCGAGGAAGGCAATTCCACGCCTGCCGGGACAATCTTCGCCCGCTTCGGAGTCACGCGCGACAAATTCCTTTCGGCCCTTACGAAGGTGCGCGGACATCAGCGCGTAACAAGCGCCACGCCAGAAACCGCCTACGAGGCGCTTCAAAAATACGGCGTCGATCTGGTGGATCAGGCGCGGCGCGGCAAGATCGATCCGGTGATCGGGCGCGACGCCGAAATTCGGCGCGTAATCCGCATTCTCTCGCGGAAAACCAAGAACAATCCGGTGCTTATCGGCGAGCCTGGCGTCGGGAAAACCGCCATAGTCGAGGGGCTTGCCCGGCGAATAGTAAGCGGCGACGTGCCGGAGTGGCTTAAGGAGCGCTCGGTTTTCTCGCTCGACATGGGCGCGCTCATGGCAGGCGCGAAATACCGGGGCGAATTCGAGGAACGGCTCAAGGCGGTGCTGAACGAGATTAAGCAGAGCGAGGGCAAGATACTTCTATTTATCGACGAGCTGCACACCATCGTTGGCGCTGGCAAGACCGAAGGCTCGACCGACGCCGGAAACATGCTGAAACCTATGCTGGCGCGCGGCGAGCTGCACTGCATCGGCGCAACCACGCTCGACGAATACCGCAAGCATGTCGAGAAAGACGCGGCGCTCGAACGCCGCTTCCAGCCGGTGGTGGTGGACGCGCCGACGGTCGAGGACACAATCTCGATACTTCGCGGATTGAAGGAGCGGTTCGAGGTTTTCCACGGCGTGAAGATTCAGGACAACGCCATTGTGGGCGCGGCTGTTCTTTCGCACCGGTATATTACAGACCGGTTCCTGCCGGACAAGGCCATAGACCTCGTTGACGAGGCCTGCGCCATGATCCGCACCGAAATAGATTCCATGCCCGCTGAGCTGGACGAAACCACGCGGCGGGTGATGCAGCTTGAGATCGAGGAGGCGGCGCTGAAGAAGGAAACGGACAGGGCGAGCATCGAGCGGCTGGACGCGCTCCGGCGGGAGCTTGCCGACCTGAAGGGCGAATCGGCCTCGATGAAGGCCAAATGGGACGCCGAGAAACAGGCCATCGGCAAAGTTCGCGCGCTTCGCGAGGAGATCGAGCGCGTGCGCGGCGAGGTGGAGCAGGCCGAGCGCGCCTACGATCTGAACCGCGCCGCCGAGCTGAAACACGGCAGGCTGCCCGATCTCGAAAAGAGGCTGACGGCCGAGGAGGCATCGCTTGCGCAACGGCAGGGCGAATGCCGCCTTCTGCGCGAGGAAGTGACCGAGGAGGAGATAGCCGAGATCGTCTCGCGCTGGACGGGCATTCCGGTTACGAGGCTGGTGGAGGGCGAGCGCGAAAAGCTTCTGCGGCTCGACGAAATCCTGCACAGGCGCGTGATCGGCCAGAACGAGGCGGTGCGGCTGGTGGCCGACGCCGTTATCCGCGCCCGCGCCGGAATAAAAGACCCGCGCCGCCCAATCGGCTCGTTCATCTTCCTTGGGCCGACCGGCGTCGGAAAGACCGAGCTTGGCAAAACACTCGCCGAGGCGCTGTTCGACAGCGAGGAGAACATCGTCCGCATCGACATGAGCGAGTACATGGAACGGCATACCGTTTCGCGCCTGATCGGCGCGCCTCCGGGATACATAGGCTACGAGGAAGGCGGCCAGCTTACGGAAGCCGTCCGGCGCAAGCCGTACTCGGTTGTGCTCTTCGACGAGACAGAGAAGGCGCACAACGACGTTTTCAATGTGCTGTTGCAGATACTGGACGACGGCAGGCTTACAGATTCGCAGGGCCGCACGGTGAACTTCAAGAACACCGTGATAATCATGACCAGCAATATCGGCTCGCAGTATCTGCTTGAAGGCGTGACCTCGGGCGGCGAGATCTCGGAGCGGGCGCGCGCCGAGGTGATGCGCGAGATGCGCGGCAGGTTCAGGCCGGAGTTTTTAAACCGGGTTGACGACATCGTACTGTTCAAGCCGCTGATGCTCGAAGAGATAAAACGCATCGTCGATCTGCTTACGGCCGACCTGCGAAAAAGGCTTGCCGACCGGAACATCGGCATAGAGCTTACAGACGCGGCGCGCGAGTTCGCGGCGCGGCAGGGTTTCGATCCGGTTTACGGCGCGCGGCCGCTGAAGCGATTCCTGCAGCACGAGCTTGAAACGCGCATAGGGCGGCAGCTTATCGCGGGCGGCGTGGCGGAAGGCTCGACCATAACGGTTGATGCCGGCGACGAGGGGTTGATTGTCGGGGTGAAAACGGCACGGGAACGATAGGCCGGATAATGCTTATCTCACAGACGGTTCGTCGTTGATGCATTTGGACTGCTATCAGTTTTTATTTGTGTTTCAATATTACTCTCAGCGTTAGGTTGACTTTAATTGCTAACGAAGAAGCTGTAGACACTGAAGACTAGTGCGAGTGCGGTCACGGCAGCCATAAAGATCGCCATAAATGATTCCGCCCGTTCTTTCTTCAGCACTTTGTTTAGCTCTTCTCGCGCTATTACAATATCCTTGGAGATGTTCACCATCGTTTTGAATATTTCCGAACACTGCTGGTAATGAACGTCTTTTGTTTCTTTGTCAGTCCCTTTGATGAAATCTATGGCACGATTCATTTCTCGGCAATACTTGAGGTAGTCCGGCAAACTCGCTGTTATCACAACGGTTTTATAGTCGTTCTGAAACTTTAAAAACTCGCGGTGATAGTAGATGATCCCGGCTTCATAAGCATCGTATCGGGCACGTTTACAGTGGCCAATTGCGCGATCGATTTCATCCTTCGCTTCCGGATAGTTGATATATTTGCTTATATGATAGCCGGCATAACGCAGTTCATTCACTGCCGGTATGATCAACTCGGCCTGTTCGAGTTCGACTTCCTTTATTGCCGCCTCTGCTTCTGCGAACAAACGCGGAAATCCGGAACCCCTCAAAGAGGCGACCAACTCCGTGTCAACCAACACTATCTATGCTTGCAATGCTTGAGCTTGGATTTACAGGCTTTGATCTTTTCTTCTGTAGTATAATGACCGGATTGCAACAGTACATTGCCTGTTGCCGTCAGCATTACCGCATATTTTCGCATAGTTGCCCGATCCTGTTCAGTGTGGGAAGGGATTTTGGGAATGCGAAACGCGGCAAATAATGACTTCAGTTTCATGTTTACCCTCTCTGTGCGTGACTCTATTTTAACATGAAAACGTCGAAACCGCCAAATTATTGGCCGACACATTAGCAGATATAATTATCGTTTGTCAATGGAAAATCTTAATGACTCGTTGAAATCGCTTGACTTCAGCCGCGCGCGGCGGCTATTGTAACCGCATCCGATCATAACGCCGGGGGGTTGCAATGCCGGATAGACTTTCAAATCGCCATAACGCCGGGTTACAAACCGCTCATGCGGCTGCAAGC
>Ga0233425_10003556_pt1 | contig 28009 bp, 22 predicted proteins | sample Watercolumn_Towu_2_FD_181712 | JGI IMG/M metagenome (GOLD analysis project Ga0233425, IMG submission 181712) | Freshwater microbial communities from Lake Towuti, South Sulawesi, Indonesia - Watercolumn_Towuti2014_140_MG | ecosystem: Environmental > Aquatic > Freshwater > Lake | place...
TCCGGTACCGCACCTCGTGTCCTGGTTCAAGCCAGCCAAGCCATCGATCGACTCCTTGAGGAAGCCAAACTGGCCGCCTGAAAACTTGACTCATCTGTACAGATCAAGCCTGCTCAAGGCCCCTAGTCTTCGATGCGCTAATCTCACATCGCGCATGAGGGAATTGGGGCGGAGCCGCGCCGCGCCGCTGAATGTGGGCGAGCCGGTTGCCCCCAACGGTCGGCGGGGCTTGTGCTGTGAGTCAGGAAGATGTAACTACGGGGTTGCCGGCGAGCATCTGCGCCGGCATCCATATTCGGGTGTTAGGGTGGGGTCTGTATGGGTGGACACGACACGGAACGAGGTGGAGCCGCGGCGCCAGCCAGCCGCGCGCACGGGGGCGCGACCGCTGGCGCGCCGGTCTGCCGCCGCCTGTGAGCCCATGGCCGCCTCGCCGTCTTCCGGTCCAGCCCACGGGGTGAATCGCCGCCGCCACCCGCGCATACAGATCGTGCATGCCGCCACCGTGATCTGGAGCGGCGAGCGCCGCGTGTCCTGCGAAATCCTGGACTATTGCCGGGGCGGAATCTACGTGCATGTGGATGATGCCCTCGCCTTCCGCATCGTCGCCGGCCAGGTCGGGGAATCGGTGGAGGTTCGCTTCGGCCGGGCGCGCCGCGGACCGCCGGCGGACAGTTCCATCACCGGCAAGGTGGCCCGGATCACCGCCGCCGGCCTGGGTATTTCGTTCGAGGAACAGGGTGCAGGCGATGCCCTCGCGGTGCTCGATGCCATCGCCAAGTCCGCTCCGGAAGCCCGGGCGGCACGCATGCCGGACATCGAGCAGGCCTGCCGGCAAGCACTCGGCGGCTGTGCCGGCGATGCGGTCCGGCTGTTTGCCGGCCGGATCCAGGCGGATCTGTTTCGCGCCGCCGACCGGGCCAGGACCGGTGCGGAGCAGTCCGGCTACATGGATGCCATTGCCATCATGAAGCACGCCGATCCTTTGTGCGCAGCCTATGTGGAACGGGTCAAGGTCCAGGCCGAACAATACCGGGTCGCCATCCATACCGAGACCGACGCCTCCGGCGAGGATCTGTCGCTGGTCGAAACCGACGTCTTCGAAGACTGGCTGAATCTGTTGGCCGAGATCACCCGGCTGGAGTCGGCCCATGAGCAATCCCTGCGCAGCCTGGAATCGCGTATCGCGCGATTTTCCGGCCGCTCCATCAATCCCAAGAACAACCCGTACGGTCCGGCGGCACTGATGGCGGCGCTGCGGGAAAGCCTGCGCGGGTATGCGCTCAACGTGCCGGCCAAGAAGGTGATCTACGGGACTTTCGCGGCGGCGCTGCGGGAAACCCTGGTTCCCCATTACCGCCAGATGGATGCCTTGACCCGCGCACTGGCGCCGGCGGCGGCCCGGCCGAGCGTCCACCCGGCGGCCCGCAAGGGTGTGACCGCCCGCACCGCCATCGAGCGGGCCGCGGCACCCGCCGCCAAGCCGCCGGCCGCCGGCCCGCCGCTAGCGGGCCACGCGCTTGGCAGCCTCGGCGCGACCTTCGCCGCGCTGCAGCAGCTGTCGGCGGGTGCGGTGGACGCGGGGGAGCTGCCGGTGGCCGTTGCCGGCGCGCCGGCACATGCCGCCAACCTGTTGACCGAGGTGATGAACGACATTCAGGGCAACCCGCAGGTCCACGGGGAGCTCAAGCCGTTTTTCGAGAGGTGGCGTCGCCCGTTGCTGGAGATGGCGAAGGCGGAACCGGGTTTGTTCGACCAGCCGGACCATCCGGTGCGGCGGCTGCTGGATGCCCTGGAACAGGCGGCGCTGTCGGCGACCGAGGCCCATGGCGTCGATCAAGGCATACGCAATTATCTGGAGGGCTGGACCGAGCACCTGCTGCAGGCCGACCCGCTGGATCGCGCCGACGTGGAGCGGTTGTCGCAGGCGGTGGAACAACTGGCGGCACCGCTGGTGAAGGCCCGCAACCGCCGCATCGAACGCCTGCGGGAAACCTGCCAGGGGCAGCAGCGCATGGCGGAGGCCCATCGCCAGGTGGAGCGGGAGCTCGACCGGCGTTTCGGCGGCATCAGCGTGCCCAAGGTCATCGTCCGTCTGCTGCAGCAGGGTTGGCGCCAATGGCTGCTGCTGACCCGGCTGCGTTGCGACGACTACGATCCGGAGTGGGTCGATAGCCTGGAAGTGCTGGACGAACTCCAGACTGTGCTGGGGCCGGACCAGCCCTTGCCGGAGCCGGCCGATGCCCACCGCATCGTCAAGTTCATCGACGACCGGCTGCTGCCGATCTGCCAGGACCGGGCAATGGCGGTGGCGCTCATGGACGAGTTGGCCGAGCTGTTGCTGCGGGGCGGCGAACGGGAAATGGTCTGGGTCGAGCCGAGCGGCGCCAAGGCCGACGCTCGCCCGGAACATCGGCTGCTGCGCCGGGTCCAGGGGCTTGCGGTCGGTGACTGGATGAAGCACATGCCGGCGCCCGGCGAGCCCGGCAAGGCATTGCGCATCGCCTGGATCGCACCGGATCACGAACGCTTCGTGCTGGTCGACCAGCGCGGAACCAAACAGCTGGACCTGGGCATCCATGCGCTGGTCGATCTGCTGGACCAGGAACGGCTGGAGCCCGCGGAGAATCTGGACCAGCCTTTGAGCGAGCGCACGGTGACCGGATTGATCCAGCGGATGCAGTCCAATCTGCGGGATCAGGCCAGCTGCGATGCGGTGACCGGACTGCTCAACCGCAAGGCCTTCATCCGCAAGCTGGAGTCGGAGAATGCCGGTGGTCCCGAGCGGGCCGGTCATACCCTGGCCTTGCTGGAGATGGGTGAGCTCAAGGCGGTATTCGACGTGTGCGGCGTCACCGCGGCGGAACTCGCCCTGCGCCAGCTGGCCGAACTGGTTCAGGGCAGGCTGAAGGCGGGGGAGTACGCGGCGCGGGTCGGCGACGACCGCTTCGCCCTGCTGTACCGCGACTGCGACCACGAACAGGCGACGCCGCGGGCCGAGCGGCTGCTGGCGGAACTCAACCGGCACCCCATCGTGTGGCAGGACCGGGTGTTTCAGGCCGGCGCCCATTTGGGTCTCGCGGCCTTCGTCCCCGGCGTGCACGGACCGGGCGAATCCTTCAACAACGCCGATGCCGCCTGCGTCCACGCCGGTGCCCTGGGCGTCAACCGCATCCACAGTTTTCGCGACGGCGACAGCCGGCTCGATACCCATGCCAAGGCGCTGGAATGGGCCGGACGCATCGACCGGGCACTGCACGATCACCGGTTGTTTTCCCGTTGCCAGGAAATCCGGCCGGTCGGGGACGACGATGGCGCGCCATCCCACTATGAAATCCTGCTGGGCGTCCTCAACGATCAGGGGGGGCAGCTGCCGCCTGCGCCTTTCATCGCGGCGGCCGAGCGCTGGCAGCGCATGCCGGACGTGGACCGGCAACAGGTGGAGGCGGTGTTCCACTGGATCGACCGCCACCCGCAGCAATTCGCCGAGCTGGGGGGCTTTTCCGTCAACCTGTCCGGCCAGAGTGTCAACAGCATCGAGTTCCTGCAGTATTTGCACGGTCGCCTCGACGCCGCCGACTTTCCCCTGGACAAGATCATCTTCGAGATCACCGAGACCGCCGCCATCGCCGAGTTCGCCCAGGCGGAAACCTTCATCCGCCAGATTCGCCGCTACGGCTGCCGCTTCTCCCTGGACGACTTCGGTTCGGGATTTTCGTCCTATTCCTACCTCAAGAACCTCAAGGTGGACTACCTCAAGATCGACGGCAGCTTCATCCGTGAGCTCGCCTCCAGCGCCACCGATTACGCCATGGTCAAGTCCATGACGGAGATCGGCCATTCCCTGGGATTGAAGATCGTCGCCGAATACGTGGAATCCGAAGCGATCCTGGCAAAGCTCCGGGAAATCGGGGTCGACTACGCGCAGGGCTATCACGTCGGCAAACCCCGGCCCTTGGCGGAACTGGGCGGCTTCGCCGTTTAGCCGGCCTGTGCGGCTGAAGCCGTACCTGGTACTCAGGCTCCGGCCGCCGGCTGAAGTCGGCTACAATCCCCGCTCCATCCCGAGTCTTCCCGGCCGCTTCGTGATTGCAAGGAAAGTCCTGCTACCCACCCTCCTGGTTCTGTGCCTGGGCGGCTATTTCATCTACCGGCAATGGCTGGCCGGGCCGGCGGAACTGACCGCTTCCGGGGTATTGGAGGCCCGCAACATCGGGGTCGGTTCCAAGACCGGCGGGCGCATCCGGACCGTGAACGTGCGCGAGGGCGACCGCGTGGAGGCCGGCCGGGTGCTGGTGGAGTTCGAGGACGGCGAGCAGGCGGCGCGGTTGGAGCAGGCCCGCGGCCGGCTGCAGCAGGCCCGGGCGAATCTGGAAAAGCTGGAAAACGGCTCGCGGCCGGAGGACATCGCCGAATCCCGCGCCGCCGTCCGGTTCGACGGCAACAAGCCCGGCTTCCGCCGCCAGGAGGTGGAAGCCGCCCGCGCCGACCTGGCCCGCGCCAGGGCCGATGCCGCCAACGCCGAACGCGAGCTGCGCCGCTATCAGGACCTGCTGGCGCGCTCGGTCGCGTCCCGCCAGCAGTACGACGATGCCCGCACCCGCCGCGACATGGCCCATGCCCAGGTGGTCAGCCTGCAGCATGGTTTCGATGCCGCCGCGGGCCGGCTGGCGGCGGCCGAAGCGGTGCTGGACCGCACCCGCAATGGTTTCCGCCGGGAGGACGTGGAGGCGGCGCGCGCCGACGTGGCGGTGGCGGAAGGCCAGCTGCGCGAGGCCGAGGTGCTGTGGAACGAGCATGAAGTCCGCGCGCCGGCGGATGCCACGGTGGAGGTGCTGGACCTGCGCCCCGGCCAGCTGCTGCAGCCCAATGCCATCGTCGCCAAGCTGCTGGAGGACGCCCAGCTGTTCGTGATGGTCTATGTGCCGGAGACCCGTATCGGCCAGGTTACCTTGGGCCAGAAGGTGGAAGTCCGGCTGGATTCCTTCCCCGACCGGCCCATCGAGGCCACGGTGGAACAGATCCGCCAGCAGGCCGAGTTCCTGCCCCGCAATGTGCAGACCCTGGAGGAGCGGGTGCATCAGGTGATCGGGGTGAAGCTGCGCATCGACAACGCCGACCACAGCCTGCGCGCCGGGGTGCACGCCGAGGTGCGGTTCCTTCCCGCCCCCGCCTGATGCTGGCCATCCGCACCGAGGGCCTGACCCGCCGCTTCGGCGAAAACACTGTGGTGGACCACATCGGCTTCACCGTGCCGGCGGGGGAGATCTTCGGCTTCCTGGGCCCCAACGGCAGCGGAAAGACCGTAACCATCAAGATGCTCACCGGCCTTCTGCCCATCACCGAAGGCAGCGCCAGCGTCATGGGCATCGACGTGGGCCGCGACCCCGACGGGGTGCGCAGCAGCATCGGCTACATGAGCCAGAAGTTCAGCCTCTACGACGACCTCACGGTGGCGGAGAACCTGCGCTTCTACGGCATGGCTTACGGCTTGAGGGGCCGAATGCTGGAAAGCCGCATCGACGAAGCCATCGCCCGCAACGTCCTGACGCCGTATCTGGAACGGCTGGCGGGGCGCTTGTCCGGCGGCTGGAAGCAGCGGCTGGCGCTGGCTTGCGCCATGCTGCACGCCCCATCCATCCTGTTCCTGGACGAACCTACTGCTGGAATCGACCCGGTGGCGCGCCGCCAGCTGTGGGATTTGCTGTTCGAACTGTCCGCGCGCGGCATGACCTTCTTCGTCACCACCCACTACATGGACGAGGCCGAGCGCTGCAGCCACCTGGCCTACATCTATTACGGCCACCTCATCGCCGAAGGCACCCCCGATACGCTGCGGGCGCGGCCCGACATCAACCCGCCCGGCACCCACCGCTTCGAGGTCACCGCGCCGTCGGTGACTCGGGTGCTGCATGCCTTGAAACAGCTGCCCGGCGTGCATGGCGCCACGATCTTCGGCCGCTCGGTGCATACCCTGGTGGATAGGGAGTTGGAAGGCACGGACCTGGAAGCGATGCTAGCCGAACAGGGTCTGCAGCCGGAATCGGTGCGGCCTCTGACCCCCAGCCTGGAGGACGTGTTTGTGGAACTGACTTACCGGCGCCAGCGGGAACTGGAGCTAACGCCGTGATCGGCAGCCTGAGGGGTCTGGCGGCCATCTTCTACAAGGAATCCATCCATGCCCGCCGCGACCCCATGGCGATCTTGTTCGCGCTGATCATGCCGCTGCTGCAGATGACCATCCTGGGCACCGCCATCGACACCAACATCCGCCAGATTCCCACCGTGGTCTACGACCTGAGCGGGGTGGATGGTCCCACCCCGGAGCGCGGCAGCTTCGACAGCCGCGCCCTGCTGGACCGCTTCCGCAGCTCCGACACTTACCGCATCGACCGCTACGTGCACTCCGACGCCGAGCTCAACGAGGCCCTGACTTCGGGGGAGGCCCAGGTGGGCATCAAGATACCGGTGGATTTCGCCCGCAATCTGCTCAAGGGCAGCACTGCCCAGATCCTGTTGCTGGTGGACGGCTCCGACTCCTCGGTGGCCGGCCAGGCGGTCAACGTGGCGGGCCAGATCGGCCTGGACGAATCCCTCAAACGGGTGTTGCCGGAAGGCTCCCAGCTGCCGATCCAGATCCGCCCCAAGCTGATGTTCAATCCGGATTCGCGCTCCCCCAACTTCTTTCTGCCGGGGTTGATGGCGGTGCTGACCCTGTTCGTCACCACCATGCTGACGGCCTTCTCCATCGTGCGGGAAAAGGAGCGCGGCACCCTGGAACAGCTGCTGGTGACGCCGATCCGCCCGATGGGCCTGCTGCTGGGCAAGATCCTGCCCTATTTCGGCTTCGCCTTCGTGGAGCTTTTGGTGATCCTGGCCTTCATGCGCTTCGTGTTCCTGGTACCGGTGCACGGCAACGCCCTCACCTTCCTGGTGCTGTCCATGAGCTACCTGTTCGCCAACCTGGCGCTGGGGGTGCTGATCTCCACCAAGGCCAATTCCCAGGCCGAAGCCATGCAGCTGGCCATGCTCACCATGCTGCCCAGCATCTTCTTGTCGGGCTACATCTTCCCGCGCGACACCATGCCGCTGATCTTCTACCTGCTGAGCTACTGCCTGCCGGCGACTTACATGGTGGACATCTCTCGCGGGGTGATCCTGCGCGGGGCAGGGCTGGCGGAACTGTGGCAGGACGCGGCGGTGCTGACCGCGATGGGCATCGCCATTCTGCTGCTGGCGGCGCGGCGGTTCCAGAAGATGGTGGTGTGACCGGGCCAGCCTCTCGCCCTTCGGGCGCCGGGTAAACCGGTCGGGAGTTCCCATGAACCGCAGTGCCCTTGCAGCTTCCGGCTCAAGGTCGCCCAGGGCGCTTGGCCAGGATCGTGCCGATGCCCGCGGCAGCCGTCAACCGCTCGAAGGCTTTTCGAATCCGGCGTGGCGGCTCCGCGCCGGGGTATTCATGGCCCTGCTCCTGTCGTGAATCGAGTCGGTGCCACGTTTATCAACCCGTACCGATCCGGTCATTCCGCCACCCGGCCACCTTCAGTCGAAGCCGGGTATCGAGTGCGCGAGCCGTTTAATCCTCGGCCGCGACAGAGTCCGATGCCTGGCGGGCACGAATGTCCGGCAGGCTCAGGATTCAAATATTATTGGCCCAAGGGGGTATGAAGGTGTGGCCCCCGCTACGGGCAGCCGATCACACCATTGCTTCGGCGGGCTCGTTGGTTCAGGGGAAAACCGGGTGCCCCGCTAAACGACGAACTCCTCCAGATTTCGTCCCTGATCGATCAGCGCCTTCAGCCATTTCGGCCTTACGCCACGTCCAGTCCAGGTTTCCAAATGGTTATCCGGATTGCGATATTTCACGGCAACCTTCGCGCCGCGCCGCGATGAGCCTTTTGCGGAGCCACCGTCGCCCAATTCGACGGATATGCCGATCGAAGCGGCCAATGCCTTGATCTCGGAGATGACTTCCTTGCGCTTGCCCGTTTGCCGCTCTTGAAGCTCCTTCGTTGCGTTCTGAAGCAATTCTGCGAGTTCGGATTCCGAAAGGTCGTTGAGGGATTTATGTTTCATAGACAGGGGAGAAATTGGAAGATTGTAGGAAACCGTCAGCTGGCATTATTCATCCAGTGCGGGGAGTATAGCGGTCCCTTGCTCGAAAGGGAAAGGTTATCGAGTGGTTTCTTGGACGGTCTTTGGGTTTAATCGCCGAGTTGCCGCGAATCTCAGAGACCCGCTCACGGATCCCCTCGCCCGGCCGGACTATCGAAGTATGTTGCGAGGTGCAAGGACGATTTGCTTATCGGACCAATTTGTTCGTGCGATTGCCCTGCCGAGCGACTTGGTCAGTCGAAATCCGGGAGTTCATCTTTTCGAGTTAAGCGATCAATTCGAAGCGGGGCGTGAAGGCGGGATGGTTTCACGGTAACCAACGGTAGCCGGTTCAAGTCAGTATGACACCTGGTTTTCGGGCGGCCGCTGCTGGACTACGTCTATTCGTTGAACTCGCTTATCCTGCGGTACCGTGAATCAAGCCGACCGTGGTTGTCGGTGGCGGTCTGCAGATTTTGGCGGATCGTTTGACGGCGCTACAGCGTTTCATGGAGCGGCCGGATTTTTCAGGCGAGGGCCGGTTGTCGAATCGACATTGATGCCGGAGTTGGAGCCGGCGGGATCGGGTGTTCGATCCCGCCGGTATTCAGGCTAGTGTGGGGGCTTCAGCCCGCGACCGGAGGGCCGGTTCGGGGCCGAAGCCGCTCCTGCGGTCACTCCCGGATTTCGGGGGGGCGGTTCACTTCTTAGAAGTAAACCAGCGAGGCGTTGCAGGTCAGATCGATATAGCGGGAGTGATTGATGACGCCTACCGGGGGTTCGCCGGTGAAAGGCGTTTCCACCGTGGTCAGAATCAGCTGGCTCCTGAAACTTACCGGCGCATCGCCCAGGGAGATGGTCGGAATCACCACCGAGGCGTGCTTGACGTGGAGGTCCGGGATGTGTTCCAGGGTGACTTCCCGCAGATCGCCGATCAGCGTCGATTCGGTCTCGATTTCGCCTTCGGCGAAGGAATAGCTCTTCTTGCCCAGTTGCAGATTCAGGCTGGTCTGCGGCGGCATGATGCCGACTTCCGCCTTGCTGCCCACGATCAGGGTCAGGCTGGCGTTTCTGCCCGTGCAGTCGTAGTAATTGGGGGTCTGGGCGGCGCCGGCGGCGCCGTTCCAGGCCAGCCCGAAGACCGTGGCCGCCAGGACGGAAAGGGTGCGAACATTCATTGCTGTACTCCATATCAGTGTGTTCAAGGGTTGGGGGCATGCCGCCCCCGGTCTGGGTCGCGAGCGACCGCGCAGGGTCGAGGGCTTCCCTGCGTGCGTGTGGGCGCTCGCGGTTGCAGAGTACGCAGCCGCGGGTGAACGGAAGGTGAATGGGGATGGGGAATATGACCTGGATCCCGCCTGCCATCCGTGGGTTTCCTTGATGGCCCACATCGACCAGCCTGCCGTTGCTCTGCCCGGAATGCGGCGGCGGGATGCGGTTGATCGCGTTCATCACCCGATCGGAGCCGGTGCATTGCATGCTTCTACGGCCCTGGCACTGCCGTCCCCGGACATGAGCACCGCCGCACGCCTCCATCGCGGCCCGCCGGGAAAGTCGACGGCAACGGCTCGAAGCCATTCATCATCTTGTTGATCGCCACCCGTTCGTGACGATCGACCCCACCGATGGAATCCAGGCCGAACTAAACTCCTCGCATGGCGGCTTGCCGGCCTCAACGGTTCAATTCCGGATTCCCTCCGGCGGAACCCGAAACAGCCGGCTCCGCCTTACGGGTTGGTTTTCTATGAGTGTTGCCGGCGAGATATTCATACGGTTCGGTCGAATAATCGGCGGTATTTCTGGTATCAACGGCGCGCTGCCCCATGGGGTTTGCGTCAAAATGCAAAGGGTCGGCTATGAGTGTTTTTACGGTTTATTGTCACGGCACTGGCTTCAATCGGATCAAAGGCAGCAAAGGGGACGAACTCGTCGCCTGGTTTCACAATCACACCGACGGAGACGAGGCCAAGCTCGCGGGCAGTATCGTGACCGCAGGGAATTACATGATCAACGAAGGGCCGGGACATAGTGGTAACGGCATCGCCCAGCCGCAGCAGATCAACCCCATCTCCGGCGACACCAAGGTCAATCTGTCGTTGAAGAAAGTGTTCACCGGGCCGAGCTTCGCCGACCATGCCAAAGGCAACACGGGTGGCCCCAAGCGGATGGCCAAGATTCGCGGCATGATTAGCGGTCAGGGTTGGGACGAGAACGTAATCCGTACGGTCAATATGATTCAGGATCTGAAGTTCGAAAAAGGCAAGCCGATCGACTGCGTCAATCTGGTGGGCTGGAGCCGGGGTGCGGTGACTTGTACGCGTATCGCCAATCTAATGTTCGAAGTCTTCAATACCGAGATTGCTTGCAATATATTCGCCGTCGATCCTGTGGCCGGATCGGATGCCGGGCTAACCATGGAAGATACGCAGGAATTGCCGTCCAACGTGAAGAATTACGTTGGCATCTTGTCCATGCACGAGATGCGCTCCACGTTCAATCCGCAGGATTGGAACCGCATCAACGTCCAATCGCCCGATACCACGACCGTCATCTTCTTGCCGATGCCGGGCGTTCACAATGCGCAGGTGATGGTCAAGGCGCCACCCGATTCCGCCTGCATCACCCGTAATTTGGCTTGCGGCCTGCTGCGGCAGTGGGGGACTCCAATCAGCAAGGCCCCTTTCGCTCACCTCGGGAGCCCGCAGGATATGTCCATCGCCTATGCGCGGCTGGTGCTTTCCTTGTCGGAACACAAACACTACGAGACCAAAAGCCTGACGGGGCGGCTGATGGGGGGCACGACCAGCTTGCGCCGCCGCGACTTTGCCAAGCACTCGAAGATGGACACGTACACGCGTGGCGGCAAGGAAAGCTATTGGATCAATGAGCACCATCGGGCCTGCTTCGCCGCCGCGTTTCCGGACATCTACGCGTTGATCTTCGAAAGCACGGGTTCCGGCGAAATCGGCGTGACCGGGCAATCCCGTCTTTCGTCGTTTTTTAGGCTGCTGAAATCCTACCCGCCGCTGGTTGATTCCCTGGCTGCCAAAGGCTTGCTGGCGGCAGAATCGGATGAAAAGTATTGGATCGGCATCGGAACGGGGCGCTACACCCATCAGGTTCGCTGCGCATGGCCGAACAATTTTCGCCTGCACGCATGATGCGCGGGCTCGCGCGGGGCGGATTCCGATAGGCGGCCGCTCCCTGCCCGATCAGTTCGTTCACCGGGTGCCGTCGCGGCGGATCTCCAGGTTGACGCCGGAAGGCGCCGCCAGCGTCTTGAGATGGCCGCCGGCGGCATCGTACTCGTGGTGAAGTGCCCTGTCCGGCAGCAGGCCGGGTACCGGGAGTCTTGCGGGATAGGACCGCCACGATGGCGGGAGGGCGATGGGGTTGGGGCGTGGCTTACACCGCCGCGACCCGCGAGGCGTCCGGCAGCCAGCGCGCCAGCAGGGTGGCGGCGGCGTCGGGGTGGTGCTCCAGCAAACGGTCGCTGACCTCCCTGGCCTGTTCCAGCAACTCCGAGTCCCGACCCAGGTCGGCGACGCGCAGCTGGAAGCTGCCGGCCTGGCGCACCCCCAGCAGTTCGCCCGGCCCCCGCAGCTGCAGGTCGCGCTCGGCGATGTAGAAACCGTCGCTGGATTCCCGCATCACCCCCAGGCGCTGGCGGGCGCCGTCGGAGAGGGGCGGCTGGTACAGCAGCACGCAATGGCTTTCGCCGCTGCCCCGGCCGACCCGGCCGCGCAGTTGGTGGAGCTGGGCCAGCCCCAGCCGCTCGGCGTTTTCGATCACCATCAAGGTGGCGTTGGGCACGTCCACTCCCACCTCGATCACCGTGGTGGCCACCAGCAGGTCGCTCTCGCCGGCCTTGAAGGCGGCCATCACGGCCTCTTTCTGGTCGGGTTTCATGCGGCCGTGGAGCAGGGCGACCCGCAGTCCCGCCAGGGCTTCCTGCAGCTGGCGATGGGTGTTTTCCGCCGCCTCGCACTGCAACAGTTCGGATTCCTCGATCAGGGTGCAGACCCAGTAGACCTGGCCGCCGGCCCGCACCCGGTGGGCGATGCGGTCGATCACCTCGGCCCGGCGCGCCGCCGACAGCGCGACGGTCTTCACCGGGGTGCGCCCCGGCGGCAGCTGGTCGATCACCGACAGGTCCAGGTCGGCGTAGCCCAGCATGGCCAGGGTGCGGGGGATGGGGGTGGCGGTCATGATGAGCTGGTGCGGGGTCTCGCTGCCGTTGCCTTTCTCCCGCAGCGCCAGCCGCTGGTGCACGCCGAACCGGTGCTGTTCGTCGATGATGACCAGCCCCAGGCGGTGAAACGCCACCTCCTGCTGGAACAGGGCATGGGTGCCGATGGCCAGCCCGGCCGTGCCCTCCGCCAGTTGCGCCAGCACCGTCTGGCGCGCCGCGCCCTTGGACTTGCCTGCGAGCAGCGCGACGCCGTGGCCCAGCGCGCCGATCCATCCTGAGAGGTTGCGGTAATGCTGTTCCGCCAGCAGTTCGGTGGGGGCCATCAGCGCCACCTGGTAGCCGCCGGCCAATGCCGCCAGCGCCGCCCAGGCGGCCACCACGGTCTTGCCCGAACCCACGTCGCCCTGCACCAGCCGCATCATGGGCTTGGTGACGGCCAGGTCGGCGGCGATTTCCTCCATCACCCGGCGCTGGGCGTCGGTGGGCCGGAACGGCAGCAGTTCGTGAAAGGCCTTGGCGGTTGCCTCGTCGACCCGCAGGGTTGGCGCACCGTGTCGCCGCACCAGGGCACGCAGCCGCCTAACGCCAAGCTGGTGGGCCACCAGCTCCTCGAAGGCCAGCCGGCGGCGGGCTTTCTCCAGATCGGCCGGGTCGCCCCCGGCGGGCGGGGAATGGAGCAGGATCAGGGCGTCGATGAGGCGGGTATAGCCGCCGGTCTTGGCTACAGCGGCCTCGTTCAGGGGGTCGGAGAGACCCGCCTCGCGGCCCAGTTCCAGGGCTTGTTCGATCAGACGCTGCAAGGTCTTCTGGTGCAGTCCCTCGGTCAGGGGATAGACCGGCGTCAGTTGGCTGGCGGTGGTGCCGGCCTCGTCCTCGGCCAGGTGGCGGTAGTCGGGGTGGGTCATCTCCAGCCCGTAATAGCCCAGACGCACCTCGCCGTAGCCCTGGATGCGGGCGCCGGGCCGGAGCCGGGTGCGCTGTTCGGCGGAGTAGTGGAAGAACCGCAGCACCAGGCTGCCGCTGCCGTCGGCGATGCGGCACACCAGGGAGGGACGGCGGCCGCCGCCGGCTTCGGTCAGTTCGACCTGGCCTTCCACCAGCGCCCAGTCGCCGGGTTTGAGACGGCCCAAGGGCTGGATCCGGGTGCGATCCTGGTAGCGCAACGGGAGGTGGAACAGCAGATCCTGGACGCTGCGCAGCCCCAGCTTGTCCAGGCGTTCCAGGGTCTTCCTGCCGATACCCTTGAAGCCGGCGAGGGGCAGGCTATCCAGGCCCACAGGGGAGTTCATGGCATGGCGGTGGCGGGATCAGCCCAGCACCAGCACCGCGTCCATCTCCACCCCGGCGCTCCGCGGCAGCGCGGCCACGCCCACGGCGGCGCGGGCCGGATAGGGTTCGGCGAAGTAGCCCGCCATGATCTCATTGACCAGGGCGAAGTGGCCGAGGTCGGTCAGGTAGATGTTGAGCTTGACGATGTCGTTGAGGGACCCTCCGGCCGCCTCCGCCACCGCGGCGAGGTTGTCGAACACCCGGCGGATCTGGGCTTCCATGCCGCCTTCCACCAGATTCATGGTGGCGGGATCGAGGGGGATCTGGCCGGACAGGTAGACGGTGTCGCCGGCGCGCACCGCCTGGGAATAGGTGCCGATGGCCTTGGGTGCCCGGTCAGTCTGGATAGTTCGTCTTGTCATTCTTGCGTTTTCTCGGATCGGATTTGACGCGGGAGATCTTCATCACCACGTTCAGCTTGCGCAGTTCCCGCATGACCCCGGCCAGATGGACCCGGTCCTTCACCGTCAGGGTGATGAGGTCGGTGGACATGTGGCTGTCCTGGTCGGTGATCTGCACGTTCTCGATGTTGGAGCGCATGCGCGAGATGGTGGAGGCCACCTTGGCGAGAGTGCCCACCTTGTTGAGCAGTTCCAGCCGGATCTCTACCGGGAACTCGCCGGTGACGTTGCGCGCCCACTCGACGGCGAGGGGATTGAACTGCTTCTTGCGGATGTCCGGCAGGTTGCGGCAGTCGCCCACGTGGATGACGATGCCCTTGCCGGGATTGAAATAGCCGACGATGGGGTCGCCCGGGATGGGCTTGCAGCACTTCGCCAGGTTCACCACCATGCCTTCGGAGCCCTTGATGATCAGGGGCGACAGGGTACGTTCGGCACGCGGGGTGCGGCCGCCATCGGCGATGGCACCCTCCTGGGTCAGCAGCCGCACCACCAGGAACGGCAGCCGGTTGCCCAGGCCGATGTCTTCCAGCAGGGCTTCGAGGTTGGCGCATTCCAGCGTCTTGAGCAGCTGCCCCATACCGGCACTGCCTACGTCTTCCAGGTGCAGGCCGTGTTCGCTGAGTTCCTTCTCCAGCAGCCGCCGGCCGAAGGTGATGGCCTCCTGCTTCTTGAAATTGCGGAGATAAGCGCGGATCGCCGAGCGCGCCTTGGCGGTCACCACGTAGTTGAGCCACATGGGATTGGGGCGGGCCCAGGGGGCGGTGACGATCTCCACGGTCTGGCCGTTGGCCAGTGGCGTCTGCAGCGGCGACAGCACCCGGTCGATGCGGGCCGACACGCAGGAATTGCCGATGTCGGTGTGCACCGAATAGGCGAAATCCACCACCGTCGCACCTTGCGGCAACTTGACGATGCGGCCCTTGGGGGTGAGCACGTAGACCTCATGCTGGAACAGGTCGACCTTGAGGTTGTCGAGGAATTCCAGGGAATCGCCGGCGTTCTTCTGGATCTCCAGGAGATCCTGCAGCCACTCGTGGGCGCGCACCTGGGAACCGGAGATGGTGCCGGCATCGGACTTGTACAGCCAGTGGGCGGCGATGCCGGATTCCGCCAGGCGGTTCATGCTGCGGGTGCGGATCTGGATTTCCAGGGGTTGTCCGGAAGGGCCGACCAGCACGGTGTGCAGGGACTGGTAGCCGTTGGCCTTGGGCACCGCGATGTAATCCTTGAAGCGCCCCGGCACCGGCTTGTAGAGGTTGTGGACCACCCCCAGCGCCCGATAGCACTGGTCCACCTGGTCGACGATGACGCGGAAGGCATAGACGTCCATCACCTCGTTGAAGGACAGATGCTTGCCGCGCATCTTCTGGTACAGGCTGTAGAGATGCTTCTCGCGCCCGTTGACCTGGCAGTGCTCCAGGCCCGATTCCGCCAGCCGCTTGTTGATGGCCTGCTCCACCGTCGTGACCACCTCCTTGCGGTTGCCGCGCGCCTTGCGCACCGCGCTGGCGAGCACCCGGGAGCGCAGCGGGTGGAGTGCGGCGAAGCCCATTTCCTCCAGCTCCAGCCGCATTTCGTTCATCCCCAGGCGGCTGGCGATGGGGGCGTAGATGTCCAGGGTCTCGCGGGCGATGCGGCGCCGCCGCTCCGGGCTCATCACGTCCAGGGTGCGCATGTTGTGGAGGCGGTCTGCCAGCTTGACCATGATGACCCTGAGGTCCTTGACCATGGCCATGACCATCTTGCGGACGTTCTGCGCCTGGGCTTCCGCCCTGGACTTGCAATCCAGCTGGGTCAGCTTGCTGACCCCGTCCACCAGTTCCGCCACTTCCGGACCGAAGGATTCGGCCAGCTGAGTCTTGGTGACCGGGGTGTCTTCGATGACGTCGTGCAGCAGGGCCGCCATCACACCTTTGGCGTCCATCCGCAGCGAGGCCAGGACGATGGCGACCGCGATGGGATGGCAGATGTAGGGCTCGCCGCTGACCCGGAACTGGCCCTCGTGGGAACGTGCGGCCAGCTGGTAGGCCCGCTGCACCTCTTCCACCTGGGCCGGATCCAGGTAGTCGCCGAGCATGCCGCTCAGCCGGCGGATCAGCTTTTCCTGGGGCAGTTCGGTGGGCTCCGCCGGCGGCGGCGGCAGGGCCGAAGCCTCCGGCGCCGCCTGGATCGCCGGGCTGAATTCGCAGGCCGGATCGGAGCGGGGGTACAACACTGGATTGCTGTACTTTCCGGCCATGGCGGAACCCGGCGGGCGGGGGCTTACAACTCGTCGTCCAGGTCCGACAGGTCGTCGTGGACCTTGAAGGCGGGGCGGTTGATGGTGAAGCGTTCGTGCTTGACCGGCTCGTTGAGATATTCGCGGGTGATCAGGCAGGCGGCGATTTCCCGCAATGCCATGACCGTCGGCTTGTCGTTCTGCCACGGCAGTTTTGCGTCGTCGGAATGCCGTGCCAGCTGCCGCGCGCGTTTCGATGCCAGCAGGACCAGCTGGAAGCGGTTGTCCACCTTGTCCAGGCAGTCCTCTACGGTTACTCGTGCCACTAACGTACCTCTCGAATCAAGTTACTGAAAAACAAAAAATATGACTGGCTGAGCCGCATTTTTATCCCAATCGGCGCCGGCTGTACAGCGGCAGGAGCCGAATTTGCCGCGACCGGCCGTGCGGGCAGCGGCCGGCCGCGCCGAGCCTAGCCGCGTTGTTCCAGGATCGCCACCGCCGGCAGGACCTTGCCTTCCAGGTATTCCAGGAAGGCGCCGCCGGCGGTGGAGATGTAGGAGACCTGGTCGTACATGCCGTACTTCTGGATCGCCGCGATGGTGTCGCCGCCCCCGGCCAGGGTGAAGGCGGAAGTCTTGGCGATGGCATCGGCCACGGTCTTGGTGCCGGCGCCGAACTGGTCGAACTCGAACACCCCCACCGGGCCGTTCCACACCACGGTGCCGGCTTTCATGATGATGTCGGCCAGCTGCTGGGCCGCCTTCGGTCCGATGTCGAAGATCATGTCGTCTTCGGCCACTTCGCCGGCGGACTTCAGCACTGCCGGCTCATTGGGGTCGAACTGCTTGCCCGTCACCACGTCCTCGGCGATCGGGATGGTGGCGCCGCGGGCGTTCATCTTGTCCATCAGGATGCGCGCGGTCGGAACCAGGTCGTCCTCGCACAGCGACTTGCCCACCGGCTTGCCGACGGCCTTCAGGAAGGTGTTGGCGATGCCGCCGCCCACCACCAGCTGATCGACCTTCTCCGACAGCGATTCCAGCACCGTCAGCTTGGTGGAGACCTTGCTGCCGCCGACGATGGCGACCAGGGGCCGGGCCGGGTTGGCCAGCGCCTTGCCCAGCGCGTCCAGCTCCTCGGTGAGCAGGATGCCGGCACAGGCGACGGGAGCGAACTTGGCGATGCCGTGGGTGGAGGCTTCGGCGCGGTGGGCGGTGCCGAAGGCGTCCATCACGAACACGTCGCACAGGGTGGCGTACTTCTTGGCGGTGTCGTCGACGTTCTTCTTCTCGCCCTTGTTGATGCGGCAGTTCTCCAGCAGTACCAATTCGCCTTCGGCCACCTCGAAGCCGCCGTCGATCCAGTCCTTGATCAGCCGGACCGGCTTGCCGAGGCGGGCGGCGATGTTGTCGGCCACAGGCTTGAGGGAATTTTCCTCGCTGTAGACGCCTTCTTCCGGGCGGCCCAGGTGGGAGGTCACCATGACCTTGGCGCCGGCGGCCAGGCAGTGGTTGATGGTCGCCATGGAGGCGGTGATGCGGGCGTCGGAGGTCACCTTGCCGTCTTTGACGGGTACGTTCAGGTCGGCACGGATGAACACCCGCTTGCCCTTGAGGTCCTGGTCGGTCATGCGTTTGAAGCCCATATGGTCTCCTTTTCGGTCAGCTCGGGTTGGTTGAATTCACTGGCCGCGCCACTTGATGGAGCAGCCCATGCCGGCGATTTGCTCCCCGGGGCCCTGGCCGGTCTCGGCGATCTGCTTCATCGCCTGGTACAGGTCGCGGCGGGCGCCGGGCTCGGCCGTCTGCTTGCCGCTGGCGTCCAATCGGCCGCGGTATTGCAGTTCCAGCTTGCCGTTGTAGCCGAAGAAATCCGGGGTGCAGACGGCACCGTAAGCCTTGGCGGTCTCCTGGCTGGCATCGAGCAGGTAGGGAAACGGGTAGTCGAACTCCCGCGCCACCTGCTGCATGTTTTCGAAGGAATCCTCCGGGTAGTCGGCCGGGTCGTTGGCCATGATGGCGACGCTGGCTATGCCCAGGCTCTGCAGGTCGCGCACGTCGCGGACGATGCGGTCGCGCACCGCCTTCACATAGGGACAATGGTTGCAGATGAACATGACCAAAAGGCCTCGGTCGCCGCGGCACTGTTCCAAAGTCCAGATTCGGCCGTCGGTGCCGGGGAGGGAAAAATCGACGGCGGCAAGGCCGAATTCGCAGACGGGAGTGTGTAGTAAAGCCATGGCGCCAGCCTCGGGATGGGTCGCCGATCATACCAGAGATGGCGGTTGCCGTCTCATCCCGCAAGCCTTTGAACTATAGTGATGGCACTGACTCACGAAGGCCCCATGAATCGCCTGATCCCCTTGATCTTCGCGCTGGTTCTGCTGGTGCCGCCGGAGCTTCCCGCCGCAGAGGCCCCCAACGACGTGCGGGTGCTGATCGATACCTCCGGCAGCATGAAGAACAGCGATCCCCGCAACCTTCGGGTTCCGGCCCTGAAGTTGCTGGTCAACCTGTTTCCGGAAGGCTCCCGCGGCGGAGTCTGGCTGTTCGATACCCAGACCCGGGAACTGGTGCCGGCCGGCGCCATCGACCAGGCCTGGAAGGCCAAGGCGCTCAAGGCGGCGGAGCAGATCAACTCGCGCGGCCAGTTCACCAACATCGAGGAGGCATTGACTGCGGCAAACCGGGATTGGGAGCCGAGAGGGGCCGGACCGGGCCGGCGCCACATGGTGCTGCTCACCGACGGCATGGTGGATGTGTCCAGGAACGCCGACGCCAGCCGCGCGTCGCGGGAGCGCCTCATCGCCGAGCTGATCCCGAAACTGCAACAGGAGGGAGTCAAGGTCCACACCATCGCCCTGTCGGACCAGGCGGACCAGGAACTGATGCGGCAGCTGGCCATGGCCACCGAGGGCTGGAACGAGACCGCCCAGGATGCCGAGCATCTGCAGCGCAGCTTCGTGCAGATGTTCAACCAGACCACTCCCCACGACAGCGTGCCTCTCAAGGACAACCGCTTCAGCGTGGATGCCGGCATCGAGGAATTTACCGTGCTGGTGCTGTTGCCGCCGGGCGCCAAGCCGACCCAGCTGATCGCACCGGACCACACCGAAATCTCCCAGGCCGCACCGGCCCTCGGCGCACGCTGGGTGCATGATGCCGGATACGACCTGGTGACGGTGCCCAAGCCGCCGGCCGGTTCCTGGACCCTGGAGGCGGAAATCGATCCCGCCAACCAGGTGCTGGTGGTGACCAATCTCAAGATGGTGCCGACCCCCGTGCCCAGCTTCGTGACCGTCGACGAAAAGCCCGGCCTGTCGGTGCATTTCACCGAAAACGGGGAGCCCGTCGAGCGGGAAGACTTTCTCGGGCTGATCACGGTGAAGGCGGCGCTGGGACAGGCCGCCGGCCACAGCCTGGAGGCGGCACTGCAGCGGAGCGCCGATAGGGCGCGGTTCTCCCACCGGTTCGAGGAGGCTCTGGCACCCGGGGAATACACGCTCACCGTGGTGGCCGACGGCAAGACCTTTCAGCGCGAATACAGCCAGACTTTCCGGGCGATCGAAGCCCCCATCAAGGTGACCACCGAGAACCTGGCGGAGGGAGAGACCCCGCATGTGCTGATCACCCTGACCCCCGACCCCGCCGTACTGGTTCCGGACAGCCTGTCGGTTGCCGCCAAGGTCGCTTACGGCGGCGAGACGGTGGCCGGGGAAGCGGTGCGGCAGGGGGAAACCTGGCAGTTGGCGGTCAAGCCGCCGCCGTCGGGAGGCAGGGTCATCGTCAACCTGACTGCGACGGCTAAGACGCACGAAGGTGGAGACCTCAAGCTGGAGCTCAAGCCGGTGGTGATCGAAGCTCCCCATACCCATGCGGCGGAGGCCGCTCCACCGCCGGCGCCCGCTCACCCGGCAGAAGCCGCCGTTCACCCCCACGCCGGGCCGGACTGGGTGATGACCCTCGGCATCGCCGCCGCCGTCAATTTGGCGGTCGGCCTGTCGGGTTACCTGGTTTACCGGATGCTGCGCAAGCGCAGCCAGGCTGCCATCGACGACCTGCTCGGCAAACTTTCTCCGTGACCCCTTCGCCGCCGGACCTGCCATGATCGAAATCCATTCACTCACAGCCATTCTGGGATCGGAGGTGCTGCTGGTGTTGCTGGCGGTGCTGGTGTTTCTGCTATGGCGCTGGCGCCGCGACTCCCGGCGCCAGCGCGCCAGTGCAGGCGAATTGGTGGAGCGGGTCAATGCCCGGATGGACGAGCGCCTGGAGCAGCTTGACGGTCGGCTGTTCGGGGCCGTGGCGGGTTTGCCCGAGGACGCCCGGCGGGAATCGGTGGCGGCGGTGGCGGTCAAGGAGAACGAGCTTTACCGCCACATCATCCGCGCCTTTCTCGACCGCGATCCCGCCAAGCTGGCGGAACTCGACGACTACGTTCAGGGGGTTTCCGAGCCCTATTGCCGGCTCATCGCCGAATTGATCGCTCATCTCCAGGAACAGGCGCAATTGCCCAAGGCCGAAGTGCAGGTTTGGGAGCAGAAACTGGCGGAGGCGGAAACCGCCGGGGTGGAGGCGCAGGCCCGCGCGGAGCGCATCAACCACCAGCTGACCCTCGCTCTCAGCACGCTGGACGAGGTGTCCAGCGAATACACCAAGATGTTCGGTGAATCGCACGGTGCAGAAGAATTGCAGGCCAGCCGCAAGCGCATGCTGGAGGCCTTCGGGCGCAGCGAGCGGCGTGCCCTGGAAGATATCCTGCCGGAACTGCACGTTTCCGATGCTCCGGATGAGCCATGAGTCTGATCGGCTGGATCCTGCTGGGAGAGCTGCTGCTGGTTTCGGTGGTGGGGGCGGTGATGGCGGTGGTGGCCGCCAAGCTGCGGCAGCGCCGGTGGGTGGCGGCGGTGGCTGGATTGCTGGATCGGGCGCGGTCCGGCGAGGCTCGCCGCATCAAGGAGCTGGCCGGCCGCTGCGCCGAATCCTACCGCTTGGGGGAGGCCGCCGCGGAGCAGCTGGCGCGGTCGATGGCGGAGGAAGAAAAGCGCTGCACCAGTGCTCTGGCGCGGGTGCTGCTGGCGGAGGACCTGGCGGCGGTGAAAAACCTGGGGGATACCCTGGCCAAGCTGGCCGACCGGCATTTGACGGCGACTGCGGCGGCGCTGGCGGAACGGATGGCGGCATGGGCGGCGCAACCCGGCGCAGCGGATGTCCCACTGGAACCGCAGATTTCCGAAGAAACCCAGGCGTTGCACCCCGTTGCGGCCGACGGTTTCATCGAGGCGATCGCCGAGACGGCCGGTGCGGAAGAGGCTCTGGCGGCGACCGAAGCAGGCGCTGTGCCGGGCGATTCCGGGGAGGTGGGCATTCCCGAATCGGGCGGCTTGGCGCTCGGCGGGGAAAGCGGCGCGGAGGACGGGGCGGACCTCAGCACCGCCTTCCCGGTCCGGGACGGGTTGGCTGCCGCAGAGCCGGAACGGAAGCTCGAGGGACCGGCCGTGCAGGAGCACGGGGCAACCACGGAGACGCCGCCTGAACCGGCGTTCCCCGAGTCCGCCGTCGATTCGGAGCCCGAGTGGACGCCTGCGATGGCCAGGCCTCGGTCCCCGCGCCGCCGCAGCGGCCGCCGGCCGGCCAACCCCTTGTGGGGCATCGCTCCTTCCGATTCGGGATTGCCGGAGGATTTGGCGGCCGCCGCGATCGAGCGGGCCGGAGATGACGTCGCGGCCGAGCCGGCGCCGAAGCTGGAGGTCGCTGAAGCTCCCGATCCGGAAGCGCCGGAGCCCGCCGCCAAACGGCGTCCGCCAGCCAATCCGCTGTACGCCATCGCTCCCATGGATGCCGGCTTGCCGGAAGACATGGCGGATTCGGCGGAGGCAGAGCCCGGCCTGCTGGCAGAAACGGCGCCGAAGGGCGAACCGCCGGGCACCGGAGTCGTCCAGCCGCAACCCCAGGCCGGGCCGGTTTCGGCCGGAGACCATTCGGCCCTGGCGGACCTGGAGGCCGCGCTGGCCGAATTCGAAGCGCTGCTGCCGGTCGCGGGAGCAGCCGCTCCGGCCCCGGTAAATGATCTTGGCGAGCCCGCCGGCAACGGGCATGGGGAGGGCGGTCAGCAGGAGGGTGCGCTGAGTTCCGGCTGCGAGAACGACGAAGCCGCAGACCCCCGTTCGGCTGATGGCGGGTCGGAAAGCCGGTCAACGCACCGCCGCGACAAAGAGTCCCAACCCGAAGCCCCCGAGTATCCCGGCCAGGACGGGTAATTGGTCGGCGGGCAGCCACGGCTGCGGTGTGCCCGAAGCCAGCAGCGCCGCGGCGATCAGCAGCCCCGCCGCCATCATGCCCAGCACCAGGCGGCGTTGGCCGCGTGCCAATTCGAGCCGCAAGCTTTCCAATTCATCGGACACCACCCGGACCTGCAGTTCACCGTGCGCGATCCGGGCCAGGGCCTTGTGCGCCAGTCCCGGCACTTCGGGCCACTGGCGCGCCCACTCCGGCATGTGGCCGCGCAGCTTGCGATAAACCATCTGGGGGCCGACCTGGGCCTTGAACCAGCTTTCCAGGAAAGGCTTGGCGGTCTGCCACAGGTCCAGGTCCGGATACAGGTCGCGTCCCAAGCCCTCGATGTTGAGCAGGGTCTTCTGCAGCAGCACCAGTTGGGGCTGGACTTCCATGTCGAACCGGCGGGCCACCTGAAACAGGCGCAACAGCAAATGGCCGTAGGAGATTTCCTTCAGCGGCTTCTCGAAGATCGGTTCGCACACGGCGCGGATGGCGGACTCGAATTCTTCGATGCGGGTGGTCGGCGGCACCCAGCCCGATTCCACGTGCATCTCCGCCACCCGCCGGTAGTCGCGATTGAAAAACGCCAGGAAGTTCTCCGCCACATAGTGCTGGTCGGCCTTCGACAGGCTGCCGACGATGCCGAAGTCCACCGCCAGGTATTGCCCCGGCGGCGCCACGAAGATGTTGCCGGGATGCATGTCGGCGTGGAAGAAGTTGTCGCGGAATACCTGGGTGAAGAAGATTTCCACGCCGCGCTGGGCCAGCAGCTTGAAATCCGCGCCTTCGCGCCGGAGCCTGGCGATGTCTCCCACCGGGATGCCCTGGATGCGCTCCATCACCAGCACCGGTTGGCGGGTGTACTCCCAGTGGATGCGCGGGATGTAGAGCATCTCGGAGTTCTCGAAGCGGCGCCTGATCTCGGTGGCGTTGGCCGCTTCCCGCACCAGGTCCAGTTCGTCCAGGATGGTCTTCTCGAATTCCGCAACCACTTCCACCGGCCGCAGGCGGCGCGCCTCGGGCCAGAACCGGCGGGCCAGCTTGGCCAACTGGTAAAGCAGGCCGATGTCGGAGCGGATGCGCTTTTCCACGCCAGGCCGCAACACCTTGACCACCACCTCCTCGCCGCCGCGCAGCCTCGCCCGGTGCACCTGGGCGATGGAGGCCGAGGCCAGCGGGTTTTCGTCGAACTCGGCGAACAGTTCGCCGACGGTCTGGCCCAAGGCTTTTTCGATGGTGAGCCGGGCCTGGCGTCCGTCGAAGGGTGGCACCCGGTCCTGCAGCTTCACCAGTTCTTCCGCCACGTCTTCCGGCAGCAGGTCGCGGCGGGTGGACAGGGCCTGGCCGAATTTGACGAAGATCGGCCCCAGCTCCTCCAAGGCGCGGCGGATGCGTTCGCCCCGCGGGATGTTGCGGGCGCGGGTCCAGTAGCCGGGGGTGACGGCCTGGAGGAAACGCACCGGCCGGAATAAATGGGTCGCCAGGATCAGATCGTCCAGGCCGTGGCGGACCAGAACCCATTGAATGTGCAGGAGACGCCGGAAGCTGCCGATGCGCATGAAGGATATCGGGGGATGGAGCCGGAGCCGGTCAGGGCTCTGGATGCAAGTTGCGTTGAAGCCGGTCGATGCGGGCTTCCAGCCGGTCGGCATCGGCCCTCAGGGTGTCCACGTCGCGGCAGAAACGCTCGGCTTCGGGGACGGCGGGCAAGGCCCGGCTTTCTTCCTGGAGATACTCGGCGCAGTCCTGCCGCAACGAGGTCAGGGCGTCGCCGGACCAGCGCCGCCCGGCTTCCAGCGCTTCCACGATGCCGGCGGCCGGCCCGCGGCCGATCTGGCCGGCCAACAGTCCTTCCCAATCGATCGCCAGACGGTCAAACAGTTGTTGAAACTGGCGCGCCGCCTTGATGTCTCCGTCGATGCGCACCCCGCCGCCGAACAGGCTGCGCTGGGGATCGTCGCTCAGGCCCATGCGCGCGAAACCCAGCCAGGACCCGGTCAGCGTGACGTCGGCGGGGGCGTCCGGCGCGGTGTGGAACTGGATGTTGCGGTCGGTGGGGGTCAGGTGGAGGTTCAACTCAGGATGACGCAGCTTCAGGGCGATGTGCTTGCCGGCCAGGGGAGCGAGCAATTCAACATGGTTGGGGGACAGCGCCAGGAAGCGTTCCAGGGCCTGTTCCACCAGCCCGGTGAACAGCGCGGTCAGCGAGAGGGTGGCGGGGGTCATGGATCAGATCTTGTAGCCGCGGTGGACCGCGACGATGCCGCGGGTCAGGTTGAAGTATTGGCAGCGCTCGAAGCCGGCCTGCTCCATCATCGCCTTGAGCTTTTCCTGGTTGGGATGCATGCGGATGGATTCGGCCAGGTAACGGTAACTGTCGGCGTCGTTGGCGAACAGCTTGCCCATCAGCGGCAGTAGCTTGAAGGAATACAGGTCGTAGCCCTTTTTTAGAAGGTCGCCCTGCACTTCCGAGAACTCCAGGATGATGATCCGCCCGCCCGGCTTCAGGACCCGGTGGATGGACTGCAGGGCTTCGTCCTTGTGGGTGACGTTGCGCAGGCCGAAAGCGATGCACACGCAGTCGAAGCGGTTGTCGGCGAACGGCAGTTTTTCGGCGTCGATCTGGGCGTAGCCGACGTTGCCGCTGATGCCTTCATCCAGCAGCCGGTCGCGCCCCCGGTTCAACATGGCGGCGTTGATGTCCGACAGGATCACCTGGCCGGCCGCGCCGACCCGCTGCTGGAACAGTGCCGTCATGTCTCCGGTGCCGCCGGCCAGATCCAGCACCGACTCGCCGTAGCGCACGTGACTGAGCTGGATGGCGATGCGCTTCCAGATGCGATGGATCCCTAAGGACATCAGGTCGTTCATCAGGTCGTACTTGTCGGCGACCGAGTCGAACACGTTGCGGACCAATTTGGCTTTCTCACCGATGGGGACGTCGCGAAAGCCGAAGTGGGTTTTGTCGTGGGTCATAGTGGTTCGATGCGTGGAGGGTGGGGGAGGGCGGGCTTAGGCCGGGCGCCGAGCGATGCCGGCTTCCTGCAGCCGGCGCAGGTATTCGCCCCACAGTTCCTTGTGGTGCAGGCCCAGTTCGTACAGCACGTCCCAGGAATAGATGCCGGTGTTATGGCCGTCGCTGAAGGTGGGGCAGATGGCGTAATTGCCCACCGGGCGGATGTCGACGATGGTGACGTCTTCCTGGCCGGTCTGCAGGGTCTCCTGTCCCGGCCCGTGGCCCTTGACCTCGGCAGAGGGGGAATAGACCCGCAGGTACTCGCAGGGCAGTTCGAAGCGGTTGCCGTCGTCGAACAGCACTTCCAGGATGCGAGTTTTCTGATGCAATCGAATGTCGGTCGGGGTCGGCATGGGGCTCAAAGGATGTAGCGGCTGAGGTCTTCATCCTTGGCAAGCTCGCCCAGGTGGCGGTCGACGTAGCCAGCGTCGACGATCACGGTCTCCCCCTCATGGTCCGCCGCGGCGAACGACAGGGTCTCCAGCAGCCGTTCCAGTACCGTGTGCAGGCGGCGGGCGCCGATGTTCTCGGTCTTCTCGTTCACCTCGAAGCTGATCTCGGCGATGCGGGACAGTCCGTCCGCTTTGAATTGCAGGGTCACGCCTTCGGTGGCCAGCAATGCTGCGTATTGTTCGGTCAGCGAGGCGTCGGGCTCGGTGAGGATGCGGACGAAGTCCTCGGCGGTCAAGGCATCCAGTTCCACCCGTATGGGAAACCGTCCCTGCATCTCCGGAATCAGGTCCGAAGGCTTGGAAAGATGAAAAGCGCCGGAGGCGATGAACAGGATATGGTCGGTGCGGATCATGCCGTACTTGGTGCTGACCGTGCAGCCCTCCACCAGGGGCAGCAGATCCCGCTGGACGCCTTCGCGCGAAACATCGGGGCCGCCGTAGTCGGAGCGCTTGCAGATCTTGTCGATTTCGTCGAGGAAAACGATGCCGTTCTGCTCGACCGACTCCACCGCCCGCAGCTTGATGTCCTCCTCGTTGACCATCTTGGCGGCCTCCTCTTCCCGCAACAGCTTGAGAGCATCGCGAACCCGGAGTTTGCGGGTCCGCCTGCGGCCGCTGCCCATATTCTGGAACAGGCTCTGCAACTGGCTGCTCATCTCTTCCATGCCGGGCGGGGCCATGATTTCCACTCCGACGGGCTGGGCCTGGACCTCGATTTCGATCTCCTTGTCGTCCAGGTCGCCATTGCGCAGCTTCTGCCGAAACTTCGTGCGGGTGGGCGACTCTTCTTTGGCATCCCCCTGGTCGGACCAGGCATCGGCCCCCGGCAGCAGCACGTCGAGGATGCGGTCCTCGGTGGCCAGTTCGGCGCGGGATTCCACCTTGGCCATCTCGGTCTGGCGGGTCTGCTTGACGGCGGCGTCGACCAGGTCGCGCACAATGGACTCCACGTCGCGGCCGACGTAACCGACCTCGGTGAACTTGGTCGCCTCCACCTTGATGAAGGGGGCCTGGGCAAGTCGCGCGAGGCGGCGGGCGATCTCGGTCTTGCCGACCCCGGTGGGGCCGATCATGAGGATGTTCTTCGGTGTGATCTCGTCCCGCATGGTCTCATCGACCCTGCTCCGACGCCAGCGGTTGCGCAGGGCGATGGCCACGGCGCGCTTGGCTGCCGTCTGGCCGACGATGTGTTTATCCAACTCGTGGACGATTTCCCGCGGGGTCATCTGGCTCATGGCTGTTCCGGCACCTCAGGCTGGCCGTCCAGCGCTTCGATGGTCAGGTTGTGATTGGTATAGATACAAATATCGGCGGCGATGTGGAGCGCTCGTTCGACGATGTCGGCGGCCGTCAGTTCGGTATTCTCCCACAATGCACGCGCCGCGGCCTGGGCGAAGGGACCGCCGGACCCGATCGCGATCAGGCCGTTCTCCGGTTCGATCACGTCGCCGGTTCCCGAGATAATCAAGGAACTCTTGTTGTCGGCGACCGCAAGCAATGCCTCCAGCCGGCGCAGCATGCGGTCGGTGCGCCAATCCTTCACCAGTTCCACCGCCGCCTTGGTGAGGTTCCCGCGCTGCTTTTCCAGCTGACCTTCGAACCGCTCGAATAAGGTGAAGGCGTCGGCGGTCGCCCCCGCGAAGCCCGCCAGCACCTTGCCGTGATACAGCCGCCGGACCTTGCGCGCATTGCCCTTCATGACCGTATTACCCAGAGTCACCTGGCCATCACCGCCAATGACTACAGAATCGCCTCTCCGTACCGAGACGATCGTCGTGCCGTGAAACTGTTCCACCTGATATTGATCCGACGAGTTTGAATGAATCGCGGATTCTACACCCTTTATCAGGTCCAGGCTGCAGGGGGAAAGTGATTGAATCTAAAGCTCATAAAATTACATGTTGACGGATTTTGTGGAGTCTGTAGAATGATCGGTCTTGGCAGGGTGCTTCGGTGCTCTGGTTCTTAAACAGCGAGATCAAATAATTTGTGTGGGCGCTGGTGGCTGGTGTTTCGCTGAGAC
>Ga0233425_10003557_pt1 | contig 28006 bp, 22 predicted proteins | sample Watercolumn_Towu_2_FD_181712 | JGI IMG/M metagenome (GOLD analysis project Ga0233425, IMG submission 181712) | Freshwater microbial communities from Lake Towuti, South Sulawesi, Indonesia - Watercolumn_Towuti2014_140_MG | ecosystem: Environmental > Aquatic > Freshwater > Lake | place...
CTTGGCCAGGTAGCGATCGATGGGCTCAAAAATCCTCGAAGCTATCCTCATTCCCCATGGGGATGATATCCTCGGGGTTGGGCTTACCCTGCGTCTTTTTGACCACCGGCTTCGGGGCAGCCTTGGCCGCTGGCTTCGCCGGCGCGGGCAGGGCCGGCTTTGCGACGGCGCGAGGAGGTGGCGCCAGGGCCGTGGCCGGAGTCTTGAGCTGAGGCGCGCCTGCGGCATGGGCCGTGGCCGCACCGCCTTCGACCAGGGATTTGAGGTCCTTGACAATGTCCAGCATCGAGGCGGACTGGCTGTTCAGCTCCGCTGCCGCAGCGGAGGACTCCTCGGCGGTGGCCGAGTTCTGCTGGGTGACGGTATCCATCTGGGTGATGGCCTGGTTGATCTGGCCAAAGCCCTGGGCCTGCTCTTTCGAGGCGGTGGCGATCTCGCCGATCAGGCTGGCCACCTTGCCGCTGCTCTCGGCAACGCCATGGAAGGCCTCGGTGGCCCGTTCGACAATGGCCTTGCCGTTGGTGACCTTGCTGACCGTGCCTTCGATCAACGCCGCCGTGTTCTTGGCCGCCTCGGTGGAACGCATGGCCAGGTTCCGCACCTCCTCGGCCACCACTGCAAAGCCTGCCCCGGCCTCACCGGCCCGGGCCGCCTCCACCGCCGCGTTCAAGGCCAGGAGGTTGGTCTGGAAGGCGATCTCGTCGATGGTCTTGATGATCTTCGAGGTCTGGGCGCTGGCCTCGGCGATCTCGTTCATCGAGCGGCCCATCTCGGTCATGGAGGCATCGGCCTCCTGGATGGTGGCAAGCGACTCCCGCATCAGGCTATCGGCCTGGGAGGCGTTGTCGGAATTCTGGCGGGTCATGGAGGCCATCTCCTCCATGGAGGCCGAGGTCTCCTCCAGAGAGGCGGCCTGCTCGGTAGCCCCCTCGGCCAAGACCTGGGCGGAAGAGGACACCTGGCCGGAGGCGGCGGAGAGCTGCTCGGCGCCCGACATCAGGCTCTTGACCGCCATGTCGATGGGTCGGCAGATGGAACGGGCCAAGGAAAAGGCCAGGGCCAGGGCAACGGCGATGATGACCAAGCTCGCGGCAATGGCGATTCCCGCCAGACGATGGGCCTGGCCGGTAATGCTCTTAGTGGTCTCCTCACCCGACTTGATGGCCTCATCGGCAATGGCCTCGATCATCGGCTTGACCTTGTCCACGATCTCCTGCATCTCGGCGGTCAGTTTGCCTATGGTTGCATACTGGACGGACGACCACACTGGCAAAGGCCTTTTCATAGGCGTCCAGGCTGGCGCTGACCTCATCGACATGCTCTTGCGCAACCCCGGCCTTGGCAAAGGCCTCCCGCAGCTTGGCCGCTGCCGCCTTATGCTTCTGGACGTACTTGTCATCGAGACGCAGCAGATAGTCCTTCTCTTCCTTGCGGATCTCAAGGATCATCGAGACGGTGCCGGGGACATTGACAGAGTTCACGGCCGCCTCGCTCTCATGCGCCGCCCCCTTCATGATCCCAATAGTTGCCTCGCGATCAGTTTCCTGATTGGCCAACAAGATGGCAGCCGCCCCCTGGTACTTGGCAAAGGCCTCGGCCAATCCCTTTTTGACCTCGGCAGGGGCAGCGAAGTCGGCGCTCTTTACCATGGCCTCGTACTTGGCCATGGCCGCCTGAAATTTTTCGCGATAGGCATCGGGCTTGACCAGAAAGTCCTTCTCGTAACGCCGCACCTGGAGTTGGCCGATAAGGACCGCGTTCAGCTCATGCTCAGGCAGTGAGGACTGTAAGGTATGGCCGCCTCGCGAAACTTGCCCTGCAGCCCCTCTTTTTCCGTAAGACCAATGGTCTGAACCGCCGCCACCAGGGCATCCACCCTGGTCCGGTACTGCTCGGTCAGGGCGAGGATCTCGGCCGCCTTGGCCGCCACCGCCGGGTGGTCGTCCTTTTCGTTGTCCCGGATAGCGGTGACATACTTGACGATGCCGTCTACGCTCTCCTTGTGCTGGTCCGCATACTTCATGTCCTTGCGGAGCAGGAAATCACTCTTGGCCCGCAGGGCCCGCTCGAGGAAGATATCCGCTTCGGCGGCGTCTTCTTCGACCTTCATCTCATCGGTCAACAGCTCCTCGAAGCCGCCGGTGGTCTGGATGGTGGAGAACTGGTACAAGCCGATCACCCCGATCATGAGTAGAATGACGATCCCGAACCCGCCAATGATCTTAGCGCTGAGCTTCAACGTCTTCATGCCTGCCTCCATTTTCGAGAACCTGATAATAGATTAGGTAATTGTCCTATGGCCAGGATACACAGACAAAAAATCGGCTGTCAATTTTTTTGGAGGAAAATGGGCGCGCCACTGCCGTAGTACGTTACGTAATGCTACGGCGTGACGGGGGTGAATTTCTGGATCTGGGAGAGGTAGTAGTCGCGGTTGGCCGGGTCCTGGAGCATGGCCCGCTGCTCGGCCAGCACCGCCTGCTCGGGGGAGCCGTTTTGCCAATAGGCCAGGGCCAGGGTGTCGAAGATGTGGCCCACCGGCCGCAACGCCACCGCCTGGCGGGCCAGATTGAGGGCCTTTTCCGGATCGGCCAGGCCGGGCTCTTCCACGGTGAGCAGCAGCCAGGCCAGGTTATTCAACACCTCCGGCTGCTCCGGCGAAAGGGCGATGGCCGCGTCGTACTCGGCAGCCGCCTCCTGGAACTGCTTGCGGCTATAGTGCAAGTCGCCCAAGAGCTGCCGCCAGACGTAGTTTTGTGGCTCGTCGCTCATCTTCTGCCGGATCACCGCCTCGGCGAACTTCTCCCTGGGCGGCTGCTCGGGCAGGGTCTCCGGCATCTTCCACAGGGTGGTGACGGCCACGGCCAGGACCAAGACGTAAACCATCAGGGCGCCGTAGACCTTGCGGTCGTGGGCCGCGATCCGCTGCGGGTCGCCATCGCAGCGTTTAAGGCAATCGATACGCTGGCCGATGCCGAAGTGGTGCCAGCTCGGCAGGTCGCGGATGTCGCCGGAGTACCAGGCGATCTTCTCGAACACCCGGACCAGGGCGTCGCTGCCGCCCATGGCGGTAAGGGCGAAGAGGTCGGCCTGGCGCTCGAAGTTGCGCATGAAAAACCCTAAGGCGTAGCGGAAATAGAGGATCATCAGCAGGAAGAGGGGCGCTGTGCTGGCAAAGGCCAGGGCGTTGCCCGGCTGCTTGTTGGCCAGGTGAATCATCCGGTAGAAGAGGTCGGAGTTGGTCAGGAGGTAGAGGATCGGGTACGACGAGAGATGGGCGAGCAGCCCAAAGCCCATGAACAGCACCAGAAAGATCTGCAGATGCCGCTTCTTGACGTGCCCCAGCTCATGGGCCATCACCGCCAGCACCTCATCGGCGGTCATGGTCTCCAGCAAGGCCGGGGTGACCAGGAGATAACGGAAGCGGCCGACGATGCCCATAACGCCAGCGGTCAGGGCCTGGCCCTCATGCAGCGGCCAGAGCAGGATCTCGGCATAGGCCACCCCCTGCTGGCGGCAGAAGTCCTCGATCATCCGCCGGGCCGGGCCATTGGGCAGGCGGGTGCAGCCCCACATCCGGGTGACGAACAGCGGAAAGACGATGGCCAGGGAGAGGAAGAGGGCGAGAAACAATACCTGTTCGCCCCAGGCCGAGGCCATAACGGCGCGGACCAGGGGCATCTGGGAGCGCTGGAGGAGATCGGCCACCAGGGTCAGGGACAGCCAGGGCAGGATAATCGGCAGGTTGACCTTGAGGTTGTTCCAGGTGAAGGAGGCGGCGCCCTGCCGCGAACCGAAGATCTCCCGGTAGCGGGCGCTGGCTTTCCCCCACATCACGGCCAGGTAGCCGGAAAACACCAGGAGACAGGCCAGCCCCTGGATCACCGGCAGGGCGCGGGCGCCGGGGATCCAGGCGAAGTAGTATTGACAATCCAGGAGATAGACATCGACCGCCAGGGAGGCGATGGCCAGGATCGAGCCATTCCGTTCCGCGGCGCTGTAAGTAGAGGCCTTAGTGACCCGGCCGCGCTGGAAGATGCGGGCGGTGAGCCAAAAGTAGAGCAGGGTCTTGAGGGCAAAAAGGGCAAGGCCGGTCAGGCCCGGCAACTGGGGCTGTCCGGCATCGGCGTTGGTGGTCACAATCAGGATGACCACCAGGAAGTAGAGAAGATTATTGTAAATCAAAGGGGATTCCCTGAGGTGATTATAAAATTACCCAACGCGCCTGCCTATATTCCCCGCGCCCTGGGGGAGAGGGGAACACCATTGTGCTATGGGCAAATCATCCTCCATCACGCCCTTCTGGTCAAGACCTTCCGGGCGGCGGTCAGGAGATCGTGCCCCAGCACGGGCTTATGGAGGTACTCGCTGATCCCCATGGCATAGGCCTTGGCCCGGTTGATACTCTCACTCTGGCCGGGCTCGCTGTATACCGTAACTTGGCCCTTATGGGTCGTGACGATGCCGTGGACCACCGCCAGCCCCATGCCGGTGCCCTCCCCTGTCTTCTTGGTAGTGAAGTACGGCTCGAAGATCTTGCCCAGGAGCTCCTTGGGAATGCCGCAGCCGGTGTCGCTGACCTCGATCTTCAGATAGCATCCCGGCAGCAGGTCGTAGCCTTGGTCGTCGGCCGCAATGTCGATCTCGCCAAGGGACACGGCCAAGGTGCCGCCCGTTTCCCGCTACATACCGGCGGCAAAGGGCCGCCGCGGGTTGAAGGCGGTATTGTGGCGGGAGCAGTGCCTGGCCAGCTCGTCGATCTGCCACGGAGTCAGCAGGTTGTGATGGACGAAATACTCTCCGAAGCGCTTCTGAAGCTTATTCTGCTGAAAGACCATCAGGCTGAGCTGGCGCTCGGTGAGAAAACCTAAGGACACGGCCGAAGCGCCGAAGGAATCGGTGAGCTTGCGCCGCTTGAGGATGGTGAGGATGTCCTGATTGGTGAGCCAGCCGAAGCGGCGGCCGATCTCCCCCAGCCGCGGCCGCCCGGTACGCTGCCAGACCAGGGCCTTGATGATGGTCTGCCAGCTGGTGACCCCGGAATAATAGAGGTAGTGGCCAAAGAGGAGCTTGCGGGAGGGAATGGCGCCAGGGCCTTTGCCTTCACTGGCCTGCCAGGCCGAGGCCGGCCGGGCCTTGCTACGGGTGAATCCGCCCGGTCCGCTGGGATTGGGGCGGGCGGACCGGCTGGGTCCGGCGGCGGACCACCGTTGCTCTGGCCGTGGGGCAGGCTGGGGTTTTCTCGGCGCCGCCTGCATGGCGGGCCGCAGAGGCGGGAAACGGAAGCCATTGTCCCGGGCATCCAGGTAGGCGGTCAAATTCTCGTAGGACTGCTGGACCCGGCGGAACAGATCGGCACTCTCCGCCATGGCATTGGCGCCACCCTGGCTGGCCAGGACGTCGGGGTGAGTCTCCAGCGCCTTCTTGCGGTAGGCGCTCTTGATGCCGGATCGCTGCAGATACTCCAAGAAATTGCGAGTGATATCCAGCTCTGCCCCGAACAGCACCCGGCAGGAAGCGAACAATTCGTGCTCAGCAACCACCGCTGTCATCATAGTTTCCTCCGTGCATGGATTTTGGCGTCAACCTCTTCGTCCTGACATTCGCCAGCAATTTATTGATTGTCAACCCGAGTCAACTCTTTATATACTCTTTTTCAGGCCAGAAGAAGGCGCCCATCCTCTCAGGGCACAGAATGCTGGCTCCAGATTTGTATCATATTCTGATAACGCCTTAATTTACAAGCAAAAAATCTTTCCCCCGCTGGCTGGGCGCACGAACAGGGGGCAAGGTTATTTTTATCAATCAATTCAAAATGATGCCAAGCTTGCCTTGGCGAGGGCAAACACGATGACCGACACCCATGGCATTACCGGCAATGCGGCGTGGACCGAGTTGCAGCAGTTGGCGCTCACCCCCTTCGACCTGACGGCCCCCGGCGCCTTGAACCGGGAGCGGATCGCCTCCCTACGCAGCGACATGGCCGGATTCACCCTCCTCTACGGCACCGAGCGCCTCGACACCACGGTACTTGCCGCCCTGCAGCGCCTGGCGGACCAAAGCGGCGCCGTGGCCCAATTCGAGGCCATGAAACAAGGGGCGGTCATCAACCGGATCGAGGGCTACGACAGCGAAAACCGGATGGTGCTGCACACTGCGGTGCGCGATGTCTTCACCGACCAGCCTCGCCATGCCGAGGCCAGCGCCCAGGCCCGGGAGGAACTGGCCAAGCTGAAGCGCTTCCTCGACGGCCTTGCCGCAGGCGCCGTGGTCAACGCCAAAGGCGAACCCTTCACCGACATGGTGCTGGTGGGCATCGGCGGCTCGGATCTGGGGCCGCGGGCCCTTTACCTGGCCCTGCGCCGCTTCAGCCTGCCGGGGCGGCGGGTCCACTTCATCTCCAACGTCGACCCCGACGACGCCGCCCAGGTCCTGGCCGGGCTTGATCTTTCCCGAACCCTGGTCAATGTGGTGTCGAAGAGCGGCTCGACCCTCGAGACCCTGACCAACGAGGAGCTGGTGCGGTCCGCCTTCGCCAAGGCCGGGCTCGATCCCCAGCGCCATTTCCTGGCGGTGACCGGCAAAGGCGGACCGATGGACAACCCGGCGCGTTACCGGGAATCGTTTTATATGTTCGACTATATCGGCGGCCGTTACAGCGCCACCTCCATGGTCGGGGCGGTAATCTTAGGCTTTGCCCTGGGCCATGAGGCGGTGCTGGAGATCCTCGCTGGCGCCCATAGTGTGGATCAAGCGGCGGAAGAGCCGGACATCCGCCGCAATATCCCGCTGCTGCTGGCCCTGATCGGCATCTGGAACCGCAATTTCCTCGGCTGCGAGACGGTGGCCATCCTCCCCTACAGCCAGGCCCTGCTCCGCTTCACCGCCCACCTCCAGCAATGCGACATGGAGAGCAACGGCAAGTCCATCGACCGCCTGGGCCAGCCGCTCGCCGCCCCCAGCGGGCCCATCGTCTGGGGGGAGCCCGGCACCAACGGCCAACACGCCTTCTATCAGCTCATCCACCAGGGCACCTCCATCGTGCCGGTGGAGTTTATCGGTTTCCGGGAAAGCCAATATGGCGAAGACCTGGAGATCCAGGGCAGCTCGTCCCAGGACAAGCTCATGGCCAACCTGCTGGCCCAGTCCCTGGCGCTGTCCACCGGCCGCCACCACGACAACCCCAACCGCCGCTTCGCCGGCAACCGTCCCAACTGCCTACTGATGGCAGATCGCCTCACCCCTCGGGCCATGGGCGCGCTGCTCGCCATCTACGAGGCCAAGATCGCCTTCCAGGGCTTTATCTGGAATATCAACTCGTTCGACCAGGAGGGGGTGCAACTGGGCAAGGTGCTGGCCGGGCAACTGCTCGACCACCTGAAGGCGCTCCGCAACGACCATGGCTATGCTGGCGGCGAGGGAGACATCGGCTGGGCGCTGCTTGAGGCGGCGGGCATCACGGCAGGACGGTAACGATGGACAGCGGGGAGGGCGGGCCCTGCGAGGAACCCGGCACTGCCCTCAATCGTCTCCGGGACTGGCAAAAACACTTTGGACTCTCGACACTTTTCAGCCAATCATCTCATCCCACAAGCTGAAAATGGATTGTCGCCACGAAAAAATATCGTTGTCACGCCAGGCTGAATTCGATAGGATGGAATGCCACCTTGTGGTGGTCACGCCCTCCTGACTATTCAACACAATTCAGGTGCTACCATGAAAATACTTATTGCTGACGATGACCGCACCATCCATATCTCCTTCACCAAATTCCTGACCGAGCAAGGCAATGAGGTTCTGCATGCCTATGATGCGGACGAGGCTATGGCGGTGGTAACCACCCAGCGGCCTGATCTGATCCTCCTGGACATCACCATGCCAGCGGGCGATGGCCGCAATATCTGCTCCCACCTGAAGGCCAACCCGGAGACCGCAGGCATCAAGATCATCATGCTCACCGCCCGGGAGTCCCAGTACGACCGGACCCTGTCCATGGAAATCGGCGCTGACGACTTCATCACCAAGCCCTGCTCCATCCCCTACCTGGACCGGGCCATCGCCAAACTGACCCGCACGCGCGACGCTTAGGGGCGGCTCACGACTTTCACCCTCCCCCGCCCAGGGCCTCACACCGTTAGCCTAACCTCGCAAACCGCTCCCAGAAGTCGGGAAACGACTTGACGACGCAGCCCTCGTCGGCGATCACCACCCCAGGGATGGCCAAACCCGCCACGGCGAAACACATGGCGATCCGGTGATCGTCGTGGGTGTCGATGGTCGCGCCATGGAATGAGGCCCGGCTGGGATCTCCCTCGATCAGCAGCGAGTCGGCCCGTTCGGTGGTCTTGACCCCCAGCTTGGCCAGCTCCGTGGCCATCACATGGAGACGGTCGCACTCCTTGATCCGCAGGTGGGCGATATTGTTGATCACCGTGGTGCCCCGGGCAAAGGCGGCCACCACCGCCAAGGTCGGAGCCACGTCCGGGCAATCGCCCATGTCCACCTCGATGGCGGTGAGTTCGGCAGGCCCGGTCACCGTGATCCCGGCCCCGGTCTTATCCACCCGGCAGCCCATCCGCTCCAGCATAGTCACCAGCACGGCATCGCCCTGCAGGGACGGCTCCGGCACATTGTCAACCGTCACCAGGCCGCCGGTCACCGCTGCCGCCGCCCAGAAGTAGGAGGCGCTGGAGGCGTCGCCCTCGATGCGGTAGTCCTGGGCCCGGTAACAGCCCTGGGGGATGACAAAACGATTCAACTCGGGACTGGCCTCCACCGCCACCCCGAAGGCCCGCATCACTGCCAGGGTCATGGTGACGTAGGGCTTGGACAGCACCTCGCCCGCCACATCGAGACGCGCCCCATGCCGGGCATAGGGCGCCACCAACAACAGCGAGGAGAGGTACTGACTGCTCTTTCCTTCGGGCAGCAAGGTCTGGCCGCCGTCAATGCCCGCGGCCTCGATGGCCAGTGGCGGGCAGCCGGTGCGGTTGACGCTTTCGATCCGCACCCCCCAGCCACGCAAGGCCTCCATCAGGGGCTGGATCGGCCGCTCCGCCATCCGGGGGCCGCCGGTGATGGCAAATGGGCCGGAGCCCAGGGCCGCCACCGAGGTCAAAAACCGGGTGGCCGTGCCGTTGTTGCCGAGGAATATGGGCTGGGCCGGGGTGGCGATCCGCCCGCCGTTGCCATGGACCCGCCAATCCGGCTCCGAGTTGTCGATGGCGACCCCCATGGCCCTGAGGGCGGCGCTGGTGTAATCGGTGTCCTCACTGGCCAAGGGGCCAATTAAGGTGCTGACCCCGTCCGCCAGGGCGGCGGCGATCAGGGCACGCTGGGTCAGACTCTTGGAGCCAGGAACGGAGATCCGGGTGTCGATACGGGCGATGGGGGTGATGGTCTTCATGGCGCAAAAATATGTGGAAGTAAGAGGGAGGTGTTCATGTCGAGGCCAGGGGGTGCGTGGCTCAGATCCTTGTGCCAGGCAGGGTCACGGCCATCACCGCCTGGCCATCCCGGCCAGCAGTTCCTGGCGCATGATCGCCACCGGGGCGTTAAGCCCGGTCCAGCGCTCAAACTGGGCCACGCCCTGGTAGAGGAGCATGGCCAGGCCGTTGATGGTCTGACAGCCTGCGGCCCGGGCCTCCCGGAGCAGGGTGGTCTCCAGCGGCGCGTAGACGATATCCATCACCAGGCCGAAGTTGGCCAGGGCCGCCTTGGGCATAGGGGACATGGCGGCATCCTTGCCCATGCCCACCGAGGTGGCGTTGATCAAGATGTCGGCTGCGGCCCCCGCCGCGTCGTCCAAGGGCAGCCAGGGGCAACCCAAGGCCTGGGCCAGGGCCTGGCCGCTGGCCGGGGTGCGGCTGGCCAAAGTCAGCTCCGCCCCCTCTTCCAGCAGGCCAAAACCAATGGCGCGCGCCGATCCGCCAGCCCCTAAGATGAGCACCCGCCTTCCCGCCAGGGAGGTCAATTCTTTTAGCGCGGCATTGGCCCCCAGCCAATCGGTGTTGAATCCTGAGACCTGCCCCCCGTTGACCACCAGGGTGTTGACCGCGCCGATCTTGGCCGCCACCGGATCGATGGCGTCAAGAAAGGGGATCACCGCCTGCTTGTGGGGAATGGTGACGCTGACCCCACGGACGCCCAGGGCCTTAAAGCCAGCAATAGCTGCTCCTGCGTCGAGTGCCGGAAACGGGACATAGACCTTGTTCAGCCCCAGGTGGCGGAAGGCGGCGTTTTGCATGGCCGGACTCAAGCTATGACCGACCGGATTGCCCAGGATGCCGTAGACCTCGGTGGTGCCGTTAACCGGCATGGCCAAGCTCCGTGACAATGGCCCGCAGCCGGCTGATGGACAGCTGGCCCGGGGCGGTGCCCTGGCGGCCGTCGGCGGCGGCATAGGTCATATAGCCGCCAAGCCCCAGGGTGGCGACCCTGCTGACAACCCCGGCCGCGCCCATGCAGAAGGCGATCAGCGGCAGGCCGATCTCGGCGGCCTCCACCTGGAGGTCGAGGACGCGCAGCACGTCCTGAAAGGTCTGGGCCATGGTCACGATCTTGCCGATGGCCGCGCCGCTCCGGTACTGTTCCTGGAGGATGGTGCGCAGGGCTTGCGGGGACGGGGTGGTGGTGAAGTTGTGCCAGGAGGCAATGGCCTTGGTGCCGCGCTCTCTTGCCGCAGCGAGCAACGGATCGCGCAGGGCCGCTTCGGTCTTGAGTTCGATATCCACATAGGCAGCCCCCGCCTCCACTGCCGAATGCAAGAGGGCGACCCGCTCCGCTTCCGGTCCGGGGAAATTGCCCCCTTCCCAAGAGGCCCGATTAGTGAACAGCAAGGGACAGGCGATGGCGGAGGCAAACGGCGCTACCGAGGGTTGCGCCATCGTATCCAGCCGGATTTCAAGGACATCGGCCAGGGGCGCCGCCTTGGCGGCCTGGGCCAGGATGTCGGCACTGGTTGCCCCGGAGAGGGCGACGCAGAGGAGGCCAGGATGTGCTGTTGTCTGTTGCATTGGCAAAAACTCGTGGCAAGGGTAATGATATCAGGTTGGGCAACCGTATTCGAAAGCGTCTGTCTTGTCAATACGGGAGGGAAGTCCTCCGGCTAAGGCCATGGAGAAGCAATAAAAGAGATCGTCCTTCGGTTGTGCTTTCTTTCCTGAGGGAAAAAGCGCGAATTCCCGCTTGACTTTTTTTCGTGTCTCGGCCGATAATCAACTTTCAGGGTTGCAGCATCGCGGCAGCCTGTGAACTTTAACCCGAGAGCGGAGAGCGTGCATGGCGGATAAAGTCAATTTCAGGGTGGCCCATCTAAAAATAACCGACCATCTGATACTGGGCATCACCAAGGATAAGATCAACAAGGGGGTTGACGAGGCCAAGTACTTCAACCTCCAGTGCCAGCCGATGATGGGCTGGCAGCAGGTGGCCAACGCCTTGAAGGACGGCCAGGTCGATGCCGCCTTCATCCTGGCCCCCACCGCCATGGACCTCTACAAGGCCGGAATGAAAGCCAAGCTGATCCTGTTCAGCCATAAGTCGGGCAGCGTCCTGATTAAAAACAAGAGGGCCAATATCGAGACGATCAACGACTTCAAGGGCAAGGTGGTGATCATCCCCTACCAGCTCTCGGTCCACAATATGCTGCTCCATAAGCTCTGCAGCGAGGCGGGGATCGAGCCGGGGGCAGGCAAGGACGTACTCCTCGAGGTCATGGCCCCGAGCCAGATGGTCGAGGCCCTCCAGTATGACGAAGAGGGCGAAATCGCAGGATTTATCGTCGCCGAGCCCTTCGCCTCCCAGGCTGTGACCGAGGGCTACGGCGAAGAGTTCACCCTCTCCAAGGACATCTGGCCGGAGCATCCCTGCTGCGCCCTGGTGGTGCGCGACGAGATGATCGAACAGCACCCGGACGCCGTCCACGAACTGACCAATAGTCTGGTCAAATCCGGCCGTTTCATCGGCACATCAACCACCACCGCGGCCCGAATCGGGGCGGAATTCCTGGGCCAGAAGGCCGAGGTCATCAAACGGGTGCTGACCGAACCGGCAGACCGGATCACCACCTCCAACCTCTTCCCGGACATCGAAGACCTGGCCGTGATCCAAGACTACATGCACGGCAAGATGGGGATCATGAAGGACAAGATCGACCTGGACAAATTCGTCGATACCCAGTTCGCCAAGGCCGCCCGGGCAAGCTGAACTCACCTCGTTCGCGGGGCGAGCAAGACCACCGCGTGGCAGGCCATCCCCTCCTCGCGGCCGGTAAAGCCCATCGTCTCGGTAGTCGTGGCCTTGATATTGATGGCCGTTGATGAAACCTGGCAGACCCCTGCCAGGTTTTTTTGCATCTGGGGCAGGTGGGGGGCCAGCTTCGGCCGCTGGGCCACCACGGTGATGTCGGCGTTGGCGAGGACAAAGCCGCGCTCCGCCGCCAAGGCCACAACTTGGGCCAGGAGTCTCAGGCTGTCAATGCCCTTATACTGCGGGTCGCTGTCTGGAAAGTGCCGGCCCAGGTCCCCGGCGCCAATGGCCCCCAGCAGGGCGTCGCACAGGGCGTGGGTCAGCACGTCGGCATCGGAATGGCCGAGCAGCCCCACAGAGTGAGGGATCACCACCCCTCCGAGGATCAGAGCGCGGCCGGGCACCAGACGGTGGGCATCGTAGCCGTGGCCGATCCTAACGGCGGCAGGCGGGGCGGGATCTTGGGACGCCAGCAGGGCCTCGGCCATGGCGATATCCTCCGGCAGGGTGATCTTGATGTTTGACTCCGACCCCTCGACAATGGCGACCGGACAGCCGATCCGTTCCAGCAGCGAGGCCTCGTCGGTCCCGGTAAAGTGGTCCCGGTCCGCCGATAGGTAGGCCTGGCGTAGGAGCTCGACCCGCGCCCCTTGCGGGGTCTGGGCCCGCCACAGACGATTGCGGTCGACAGTTTTGGCAATCACCGGGCCGTCGGCCTCCTTTATGGTGTCTTTAACCGGGATCGCGGCAATGGCAGCGCCGTGGACGCGTACTGCCGCCAGACAATCGGCAATAAGTGCTTGGCCGACCAGGGGCCGGACACCATCGTGAACCAGAACCACCTCGATGGCGGAATCCAGGGCGGCGAGACCCGCCCGGACCGAATCCTGCCGGGTCTCGCCGCCCTGGACCACATGGCAGGCGCCAGCAAGACCGTGTTCGGCCAACAATTTACTGGCCTCAGGGATATGAGCGGCTGGGATGGTGAGGACGATGGCCTGAAAGCAGCCGCTCCGGCGGAATGCCTCCACGGTACGCACCAGGATCGGCTTAGCCCGCAAGCGGCGGAACTGCTTGGGCGTGACGCCGCCCATCCGGCGGCCAATGCCGCCAGCGGTGATGATAGCGGCAGCTGGTTGCGATAAAGTGGTTGCCATAATACAAAGGCGGGCAGGCCGAAGCCGCCTTCCGGCGCCTCCAGCCTGCCCATGAAAAAAAGGAGTGGGCTATAAGCCGAATTCTGTACCCTCCGCGCCGCCCCGAAAGGCGGCGCGGAGGGCCATGATCATTTCTCTAGGACGCCAGTCGCCTGGCGCCTCAAGCGATCTACCCGGAGACTCGGACGGGCCGCCCTCAAGTGTCTCCCTATTTGATGTTGCTCCAGGTGGGGTTTGCCATGCCCCCCGTGTCACCACGGAGGCGGTGAGCTCTTACCTCACCATTTCACCCTTACCAAGGCGAGGCCTTGGCGGTATCTTTTCTGTGGCACTTTCCTCGGGGTCACCCCCAGTTCGCGTTACGAACCACCTTGCCCTGCGGAGTTCGGACTTTCCTCTGGCCCGAACCAGGCCAGCGATCATGCACCCACTCCTAAAGTTAAGTGCTTGTGAAAACGGGTAGAGTTCAAAATCCAGGAGTCAAAATTTAGAATCACTGCTACGGCATGTTGCAGGCTGGCAGCGAGGAAGGGGCGGTCATCTGGTGATCTTGCCATGAACGGCCAGACAGAGGGCCTCTTTTCTCCTGAAGTCTGTTCCCCTCACCCCCTGGCCCGCTCGTCGATCCCCCTGTTGGCCATCTCATCGGCCCGCTGGTTCTGGTTGCGCGGCACATGGCCGACCCGGTGGCTCTTGAACTTTGCCAGCTCCATCCGGACTTGGCCAAACAAGACCTTCAACCGCTCGTTCTTCACCTGATACCGGCCCTGCAGCTGGCGGACGATGAGCTCAGAATCGAGAAAGATGCTGATGGCGGTGGCGCCAAGACGACGCGCCTCCTGAAGACCAAAGATCAAGGCCTGGTACTCGGCCTCATTGTTGGTGCACTGGCCAAGGAATTTCGAGGCGGCCAGGATCTCGTTTTTGGCCCGGTCCAGGATCTGGATCCCGGCCCCGGCCAGTCCGGGATTGCCCCGGGAGGCCCCATCGGAGAAGAGGACAAAATGCCCATCGCCGCCCTGTGCCGGTGACGCAGCGGCCTCGGGCACTGCGTCCGGGATGCGGGAGGGCGGGGCCTCCTGTCCACGCAGCTGCTCTGCGGCTTCAGCCAGGATCTGCCGGATCTCGGCCCCGGAGTGCTCAGGAAAATAGGCCGTCAGTGCCTCGCCGGATAGGGCAACGGCTAAGGTCTTGAGGATGGCGGCAGCCGACGGGCGGTGTGCGCTCATCGCTCCTCGAGCTCGGGCAGGTGGTACATCATCCGGTTACAGGTCGGACAGGTCAACAGTTCCTGCTCCTTCAACAGCTGGTTGAACATCTGGGGCGGGATATTCATGTTACAGCCGCGGCAGACCCCCCGGGTCACCCCGGTGACGGCCAGGCCATTCCGCTTGGAACGCAGCATCTCGTAGCGGGTCAGGTACTTGCTCTCGACCTTCTTGGCCTGGGCTTCGCGCACCTTGGTGATCTTCTGCTTATCCGCCTCGAGCCTTGCCGACTCCTGCTCCACCCGCTTGGTATCTTCCGCCAGTTGGGCCTCCAATTCGGCGCAGCGCTTGCCAAGCTCTTCGATCTTGCTTTGAATCAATTCAGACTGTTCCATGAGCAGGGTCAACTCCTCCTCCCGCTGCACATTCATCTGCTTGGTGTCTTCGATCTCCTTGAGGATGCTCTGGTACTCGCGGTTGGTCTGGATGCTCATCAACTTGGTCTGGCGGTCCTTGATCCGCTCTGCCTCATCGGCCAAGGAGGCCTCCAGTTCACGACGCCGCTTCTCGCCCAGATCAAACTGCTCCTTGTAGTCAGCAATGGTGGCAAATCCCTGCTCAATCCGCTTCTTGACCGCCAACAGCTCTCCGTGGCCATCGGCCATCTGGCCGTCGATCTTCTGCACATCAAGGTCAATGGCCTGAAGATCCATTAAATTTTTGATAGCCTCTTTCAATGTCCGCACCTCTCGTTAGATGGTTTACTGATCGTTTCCCGTGATGAAGAAGGAAAATGGATTATTTTGTTGTTCTGCCATGAGGACAGGTATGAATACCCCTTGACTGGCCAGCTGCGCCCTGAGCATCGAGGCCAGGGCCTCGCAGATCCGCGCCTCGGTGGCAAAATGGCCGCCATCAATGACACAGAACCCTATCTCCTCGGCCCAACGGGCGATGTGGTGCTTGACCTCGGCGGAGACAAAGACTTGGGCGCCCTGGGCGCGGGCGGCCATGGCCAGGTCTGAGCCGCTGCCCCCGCAGACCGCCACCCGTTCCACAACGTCTGGGATTGCTCCGGCCACGGCGATGGCCGGCAGATTCAGCGCCCTGCCCAGCCTAGCCAGGAAATCCACGCCGCTCACCGGCTCGCTCAGGGTGCCCACGGCACCAAAACCGATCTCCGGCGCGTCTCCCCTCTCAACCTTGAGGGGCACGGTGCCGGTCATGCCCAGGTGTTGGCTCAAGGCATGGCTCACCCCGTGCGGCACCACATCAAGATTGGTGTGACAGGCGATTATCGTGATGGAATTCGCCAGGGCCTTGGCAATTACGGCGCCGGTTGGCTGGTCGGTGCGAATGGCTTTGAGGGAGGGGAAGATCAAGGGGTGATGAGTTATAACCAGGTTGGCGCCGCGGGCCAGTGCCTCGTCCAACAGTGCCGCTGTGGGGTCGAGGCCGATCAGAATCCCGGTCACCGGGTTGCCGGGGGCGCCGACCAGCAGACCGACGTTGTCCCAAGCCTCTGCCAGGGCAAATGGGGCAAGAGCGTCTAATAATTTTAGGATACTCTCGGTGGTGATGTCGGAAGAAGGCATACGCTCGAGGGGAGCCAGTTCAATAAAAAAAGGTGCAACCTGGTCGGGGTTACACCTTTTGTTCTGGGGCCTTGTGCTCGGTCTTGGCCCGAAAAAATGTATGACGTGTGATGGGTGATCGTGTCACTTCCGCCTCTTGGCTGCTAAGGCAATGGTCAAACTATCGCAATAAATGGTGGGCCCACCTGGACTCGAACCAGGGACCGACCGGTTATGAGCCGGTGGCTCTACCAACTGAGCTATAGGCCCCGTTGCTGACAGTAAAGCACGATAATATGCTCAACTCGCCAGGGAATGTCAATAGTTTTCTCGTAAAAAATCGTTCCCTGCCCCCTGCTGTCTCCAGGCTATGTGAGCCACGCCGCAGGCGGGCCTCAGATCGGCAGGATATGCACCTCCTGCTTCAATGGGTGCATGCCACGGAGGAACAGCCCCTTGCGGCCGTCGATGCTGATCGGGTCGCCGCAGCGGATGACCTGGCCGCCGATCTCGCAACGCTCCTCGGACTCGTAGACCTTCAGGTTCTTGCAGCCCACCACGCAGGTCTTGTCCAGCCGCAGGGCCACCAGGGAGGCGTGGGAGGTCTGGCCGCCGCGGGCAGTCAACAGGCCATCGGCCTGGGAGATCTCCTTGATGTCCTCGGGCACCGTGTCCTGGCGGATCAGGATCAACGGCATGCCGGGGTCTTCCTGGCGGAGCTGGTTGATATGATCCACGGTGAACACCGCCCGGCCGGCCAAGGCACTGCCGGAGACCCCGATCCCCTTGCCCAGGATCGATTTGGTCATCTCCAGGCTCTCAACAAAGGCGTCGAAGTTCTCCTTCTTCTTGATGGTGATCATGTCCCGGGTCTGGAGGATATAGAGGTCCTCGGCCTCCGGGCCTTCAAAGGTGAACTCGATGTCCTGGGGGTTCCACTGCTTCTCATAGACCAGGTCGCGGGCAATTTCACGCAACTGCTGATAAATTTTCGGGAAACGCCGCTCCAGTGACAGCTCCTTGGACCTACCGTCCAACTCGGCCTGCTCCACCGACACCGGGTAGGTGGTCACCAGCCCGGAGACGATGTCCTCGCCCTGATCGGCCGTGGCGTAGTCGCCCCACAGGGCCACCCGCCGCACCTTGCGGTAAGGATGGGCGGTGAACAGCACGCCACTGCCGGCCTCGGCGCTGTTGTTGCCAAAGACCATGGCCTGGATGATCACCGCCGTGCCCCAGGAGTCGGAGACGTCCATCAGGGCCCGGTATTCACGGGTCTTGGGGGTGTTCCACGATTCGAGCACCATCTCGATGGCGCCGGTGAGCTGCAACCAAGGGTCGTCCGGGATGCCGATGCCGATGCCGCGGATCGCCCTCTGGTAGTTCAAGGCCAGCTCCTGCATCTGCGCTGGCGAGAACTGGCGTTTGACCTGGACGTCGTGCTTGGCCTTGGCCTTGTTCATCAACACCTGGAAAACCTCGCGCTCCACACCCTTGGCCATGGCCCAGGACTGCAAAAAGCGCCGGTAATTATCCCAGGCCAGATACTCCTTGCCCGACTCCTTGGCGAACTCGGCGGAGATCTCCTCATTCAGACCGACGTTATGCAGGGTGGCCATCATCCCGGGCATGGAGACCGCAGCCCCGCTGCGCACCGATACCAGCAGGGGGTTGGCCGGGTCGCCAAAGTGGCGGCCGGTCATCTGCTCCATCTCCGTTAAGGATTGGCGGATGCGGCCCATGAACTCGTTCTTGGCCTTGAACAGGTCCTTAACCACTGGCCAACAGCGGAAGATCTCGGTGGTGATGATAAAGCCGGGCGGCACCGGCTTCTGGTCGGCGGCGAGCGTTGTCAGGTTATAGCCCTTGTTGCCGAGCATGATCAGGTTATTGGTCTGGGGGTTCTGGCGGTGCAGAAAACTGATCACGTTCTCGGGGTTGTAGGTCATCAACAGGTCAAGGTTGGCCTCGCTCAGCAGCTCCTTCTGATTTTCCAGGGTCTGATAGATCTTCGTGATGAAGTTATCGAGGAGCTGGAGACCGAAGGTCCCGGCGATCAGGTCGCGGAGGAAGGATTCGTTCAAGCGGTGGACCGAGCCGGTCAAGTCCTCGTCGTTCCAGAGGTTGCGGTAGCGGGTCAACAGGTTGCCGGCCCCGATCTGCGGGGCGATAATCGACAGGTTGTTCTCATGGACGTTGGTGTAATAGGCGTAGATGATATCCTTCACCCCCTCCGACAGCCCTCGGAAGATGTCCAGATACTGGGTGTAGGAGAAGCGCTTCTGCTCCACCGAGCTTTCGAGCAAGGCAAGGTAGGTCTCGATATGGCGGCTGGTGATGCCGTCGATCTTCAAGGCGCGCAGGTAGAGCTTCAGGCATTTGATGATACGGATGAAGGTAACCTCGGTGATGAAGGAGGTGTTGACCGTCTCCGGGATCTTCTCGAGATAGACGTTGGCCAGGTTCTCCAAGCGGAAGGTGAGCCCCAAGGCATCGAATTTCCGCTCTCGGTAGCGGCCATAGACCGAGGGGATGTCGACAGCGATGTGGCGCTTGTAGTAGATATCCTCCTTGGCCTCGAAGGTCTCGGCGCTCAGGATCACCTGCTGCAGCCGTTCCAACTGATCCAGGATGGCCTCCAGGCAATCGAAGGTGGCGCCACCCTCCAGGACCTCGATCAGGGACTGGAGCTCCGGAAAGCCGAAGTTGGCGGCGATCTCGAGCTGCTGGCGGAGGTCCTGAAGGCCGAGGTTGTACTTCTCGTAGAGCAGGGTGTACATATGGACCAAGAGCGCAAAACGGCGGACCTCCACCGGGTTCAGATCCGACTGCTGGGCCAGGAAATTGTCGCGCCGGGTCGAGTCCCAGAACAGGAGGTCATCCACCCGCTTGATGTCCGGCAGCTCGAAGACCCGCTTCATCAAGACGTGCAGGTCGTCGATATAGGGGCCGGTGGTGGCGATCCCGTACAAGACCTCCTGGGGCAGGAACTGCTCCAGCACCGCCTTGTCCTGGGTCCGCCAGAAGGAGAAGATCGCCCTGATGAAGTTGACGATCAGGTTGCTGGACTCCACATGGCTCTGCTTGCGCAGGAAGTGGATAAGCACGTCTTTCCTGCGGTGGGTCTCGTCAAGCTCGGTGGAGACCTCGCGCAACTCCCCTTCGGCGCCGATCTCGTTGAAGAAGACCGGCAGCAGCTTGGCAAACTGCTTGGCCAGGTTGTAGATCGGGGCGATGGGGTGATTCAGGAGCTCGGTGATGTCGCGCTGAAAGAGGTCGGTGTCCTTGATGCAGGTACCGGAGAGATGGAGGTTGATGATCAGGGCGGAAAAGAGGGTCGAGCACCACTTGGGCTCCTGCATGATCAAGCTGAGCCAGACCCGGATATTGACCAGATGGGCGGGGTTGGCGATGGGCTGCCAGTCCTGGTCCACCCCGGTGACGTTGGCGTACTGGAAGCCGAAGCGGACCACCTCCCACAGGAAGCTCTCCACCAAACCGCCGCTGCCCTTCTTGAAGATCTCGGTGCCCAGCACCTGGATGCACTGCAGCGAGGTGTGGGGAAATTTCCTGACGTTGGCCTTCAGCAGCTGGAAGGTGGTGAGCAGGAAACGCTCGATCTCCTCGAAGGACTGCTCATGGATGAGCAGCACCAGGCTGCGGTTGATCTCGCGCAGGGTCTCCTCGTGGATCAAAAACAGCCCCGGGGTGTCCATCACCCGGAACAGGAAGAGAAGTTTCCTGTTTTCGGCAAAACGATCCACCGCGCCCTCCTCGACCACCGGGGCTTGGGCCGCCAGCCGCTGCTTGTCCCCGCCGGGATACGTGGCGTTGGGGAAGGGCACGGTCAACAGCTTGGCCGGGATATCCTTGTAAATCCTGACGATATCCAGGTGGCTTGGCAGGGTCATCAGGCGACCCAGCACCTCGCCTGGCTCACTGTCCGCCATCCCCTGCACCCCTCGCTGGAGCCCGGCAAGGTTATCCTCCATGGCACTGTGGGAGATCGCGGAAAAAAGCCCCGCCACATCCCAATCCCCTTGTTTATGGCCGCAGGCGTCGACAAACCAGGGCAACGGGTCCTCCTCGCTCAGCCAATAACGGAAATCGATCTCCAGGAGCCGGGCATAGAACCGCACAAAGGGCTCGAGGTCGAAGCTGGTCCCCCGGCTCACCGCCAGCAAGGAGCCGGCAATCTTCTTGATGGGGTGGTAGCCCTGGACCATGAGGATCAAGGCCTGATCGTCCAGGGAGGCGATGTGGTCCAAGGCGCCATTGATGGCCTGCTGGTGGCGCAGCAGGCGGTCGCCGTCCAGATCCTGAATGAATTTTTCCAGATAGGCCAGCAGTGACTCCATGGCCAGGGCGATGATGGCGTCCCAGTTCTTGGGCGATTTACCCTGGACGATGAGCGGGGTCGCCCCCGGGGCCATGGACGCCGTTTTCTTGGCCTTGATGCTCTCCCACGACTGGGCAATGGCGGCAAGATGAATGCCGACAAACTGAAAAAAGGCCTCCGGTCCCTGGGGGTGGCTCGAATACTGGTGGCTGTGCTTGAGAATAAAGGCCCTGAGCTTGGGCAGGAGGATGCTCCAGTTCCGGAAGGGGTGATTGATCTCGAACAGCAGGTCGCAGATGGTGTGGTGGATGCCCTTGTAGTCCTTGACGATGTCGGCCAGGACTTGATGATCCGGGGAGATGGCCACGTCGTCGACCGCGGTCTCCTGGAGATTGGCCTTGAGGGCGTCGGATTCGATGACAGGCGGGGTGACAGATTGGGGCATAACGGGAACCTCTTCAACATACGTGTTAAAAACAGGAAGGCAGAAGGATGAGTCCGTCCTTCTGCCTTCCTGTTTTTAACGATTTCAGCAAATCAATGGGTGATCGAAATTTTCCTCAAGACTGCTCGCCAAGCGATGGAGAGGAAACTTCCTCCAACAGCGGCTATAAGGGTTTCTTGGCATCCATCAACACAATAAGGTCAAGGACCCGGTTGGAGTAGCCCCACTCGTTGTCGTACCAGGAGAGGATCTTGACCATCTTGCCAATGGCCTTGGTAGACATGGCGTCAACCACCGAGGAGTGGGGATTGCCCTGGTAGTCGATGGAGACCAAGGGTTCGTCGGAATAACCCAAATACCGGTTAGCGCCCTCCTTCAAGGCCTGATTGACCTCGGCGGTGGTGGCCTCCCGCTCCATCTCGATGACCACATCGACCAACGAGACGTTGGGGGTCGGCACCCGGACCGCCAGGCCGTCGAATTTGCCCTTCAGCTCCGGCAACACCAGCGACACCGCCGCCGCGGCCCCGGTCTTGGTGGGGATCATCGACAGGGCCGCGGCCCTGGCCCGGCGCAGGTCCGAGTGGGGAAAGTCGAGGATGCGCTGATCGTTGGTGTAAGAATGGACCGTGGTCATCAGGCCCTTGGCGATACCGAAGCGGTCGAGGATAACCTTGGCCACCGGCGCCAGGCAGTTGGTGGTGCAGGAGGCGTTGGAAACGATATTGTGCTCCAGGGGGTCGTACTCGTCCTCGTTGACCCCCATGACCAGGGTCTTGACATTGCCCTTGGCCGGGGCCGAGATGATGACTTTCTTGGCGCCGGCCTCGAGGTGGGCGCCTGCTGTCTCGTCGTTGGTGAAAAAGCCCGTGGACTCGACCACGTAGTCCACCCCGATTGCCCCCCAGGGGATGTCGGCGGGATTGCGGTGGTTATAGATGTCGATCTGGCGGCCATTGACGGCGATGCCCTTGTCGTTGGCCTTGACCTCCTTGTCATATACCCCCATGATCGAGTCGTACTTGAGCAGGTGAGCGGTGGTGGCGTTACTGGTCAGGTCGTTGATGGCCACCACCTCGATCTCCTTGAACAGAGGGTCCTTGTCGATGGCCCGAAACACGTTCCTGCCGATACGCCCAAACCCGTTGATTCCAATCCTGATCGCCATTGCTTCCCCCTTGTTTTTTTATGGTAGTGCACCCGATAATCGCGGCTGGCAAGCGGCCTCATGTCCTCTGCGCCAACCCTTCCTCACTCCTGCGTCCTGCAGCTTAGAATTAGTATCAGGAAATTAGAGTCGCGAGGCAAGAAATATTTTCACGTCGCCGCAATCCGGAAAAAAGCCAAGCGAGGGAGGACGTGGAATCACGCCCGGTTTCGATCCAGCGCCGCACGATACAGCGCCAGGTAGCGTTCCTTGACCGTGTCCCAGGTGTATTGCTCTTGAATCAGGGTCACTGCCTTCTGCTGCATGGCGGCAATTGCCTCCCGCGATGAGCGGTAGACGGCAAAGGCCCGCTCCATGGCTTCCAGCAAGGCAAGGCCGCTATGGTGATGGAAGGCGAATCCCGTCTCGCCCTCCACCACCTTGACCAGCCCCCCGACATGATGGACAATGGGCAGATTGCCAAAGAGCTGGGCGATGAAATCGGTCAGGCCGCAGGGCTCGTAGCGGGAAGGGACCAGAAAAAAATCGCCGGCCGCATAGACCCAGTTGGCCAGACGTGGGTCAAAGCCCCGGAGCAGGCAGACTCGGCCATGATACCTACGGTCGCGGGCCAGCCCGCGCAAGGCCTCTTCGATCTCTTTTTGCCCGGAGCCCAAAATTACAACCTGAAAGTCATTATCCCGGGGCAGAAGGTAGGTCAGGGCATCGATCATGATGTCCACCCCTTTTTGGGTGGAAAAACGACCGATAAAGGTCACCAGCGGTTGCTCGGGACAAAAGGCAAGTCGGCCGTCTTGACGCACCCCGGTCAGGCCCTGGCCAAGACTTGCGGCGCTTAGTTCCTCCCTGCACCGCAACTTGCCCGAGCCGCCAGCCGTCTTGCCCTTGGCACTCCGCCCCTTGCCCTCTGCCGCCGCCCCGGCCCCTGGCTCAAAGCCAACGGGAATACCCAGCCGTTGGTGGTCCCGCGGATTGAATTCCGCCGGGTCGATGCCATTGGTAATCCCCTGCAGGGCAAGCCCCCGGGCCAGCAACTGATGGCCGAGCCAGCCGGTCAGGACATCGTCGGCAGTCTCCCGCAGCTCGCGGGCATAATTTTCGCTCACCGTGTTCATCTCGGCGTATTGGGCCGCGGCCAGAAATGGATCGAAGGCCCCGCCCAGGGTATTGCTATCAATGACTCGGGCAGGCAGACCGGTGATCGCCCGGGCAAACGGCAGGTCGTGGACCTCCTGGTGGTAACCCCGCCCGGCATTGTGGATAGTGACCACGAATCCCGTGTCTGAAAAGTAATGGCGGAAACCGTCCGTTTCTCTAGCCATGGCCGGCAACAGGGCGGTGTGCCCGTCATGGCAGTGGATGATCTCGGGCCGGACCCCCAGCCGGACCATCAGACAGAGCGCCGCCTTCTGGAGCAGGACATTCATGGCAAAGTAGTCGTAATGGCCCTCACCCTGCCGATGCGCCGGATTCAGCCTCTCATCCTGGGCGGTATAGGTATAGATGCCCGTCTTCTCGCGAAACCGGGGGCTGTCGAGGAGATAGACATCACTCCCATCCCGCCGCAGCCACACGGAGACGCTCTCCCGCCGCTCCTCCTGGGGATAGGACATATCGAGATCGAAGGCCAGGCCCATTGGGGAAAAACCCAGGGCCTCGGGGTCCATGCCGCCATACAAGGGCAGCGCCACGCTGACTGCCCGGCCACTGCGAGCAAGGGCCGCGGAGAGCTGCAGGGCCACGTCCTTGACGCCACCGGCACCGGCCAAGTCGCCGTATTCGCGGGTGATCATCCAAATTGAGTCGATCGGGGAAGGTGTTGGTTCCATAAAATCCTTATGGCCACCCCTGGCCTATCGGGGCAGACGGTCGCGTTCATAGTTGATACAGACACCGTTTGATCTTGTGCGTGGGCGTCTTAATAAAGGGCTCGGTCCGCTCCTTCACCCGGTGCAGCCGGGAATAGGGGGGGAGCTGGCTGTTCACCACCTCCTTGATCTCGGCCAGCAAACGGCCTATCGCCTGGCGCTGGGCATCCTGGCCGCCAACAGCCCCATCGACCAGGTCATAGTCCAGGTAGACCAGGGCCTCGAGCCGGCTATTGCGTTCCACCACCAGCGACTCGGCAACCTGGGGACAGGCGTTGATCTTTTCCTCAACGGCCTCGGGGTAGATGTTCTCACCGTGGGCAAGGACGATCACGCATTTGGACCGTCCCTTGATGTGGAGGTTGCCGAGCGCGTCAAACAGACCAAGATCCCCGGTGGCCAGCCAGCCGTCAGCGTCGATGGTCTCGGCGGTGAGTCCGGGATTTTGGTAATAGCCCTGCATCACGTTGGGGCCACGGGCCATGATCTGGCCGACTCCGGTTCCCGGGTCTGGATTGGCAATCCTCAGCTCAACCCCCGACACCGGCGGCCCCACCGAGCCGATGGCCACCGAAGGGTCGGCCAATGGTCCTGCCGCCAGGAGGGGCGAGGTTTCGGTCATGCCATAACCCACCATGTAGGGAAAACGGGCCTGACGCAAAAAGGTCTCGGTCTCGATATTGAGGGCCGCCCCGCCAATGGCCATCACCTTGAGGTTGCCGCCAAAGAAATCGAGCAGCCGGGCTCCGATTTTACGCATAACCATGGCGCGGGTCCAGGGAAAGCGGGCCAACAGCCGCAGCCACGCCTTGCCGCTGATCATCGGCAGCACCCGTTTCTTGTAGGTCTTCTCCATGACCATGGGCACGGCGCAGATCACCTCCGGCCGCTCCGCCCGGCAGACCGCCTCCAGCACCGCCGGCGTCGGCGCCTTGTCGCTATACACCACCCGGCAGCCGTGGGCCAGGGGCAGCACGAAGCCCAAGGTGAATTCGTAGGCGTGGGAGAGGGGCAGGATGGACAGAAACGACGCCCCCGGCAGGATGGCGATAATCTCCTGGGCCGAATGGACATTGGCGCAAATGTTGGCGTGGGAGAGCATCACCCCTTTCGAGTGTCCGGAGGTGCCCGAGGTATAGATGATGGCGGCGGTATCGCCGGGCATGGGGGCCAAGGAATCGAGCCCGGACCGGGGCAAACGGCTTCCCTGGGCCACCAGCGCAGAAAACGTCTCGGCCGGGCCAAGGTTTGTCAATTCGCTGTCGTCAATGGCGATGACGGCCTGAAGCCCAGCGCAGTCGAGGACCTTTTCGATCTGCCGTTTGCTGGTGAAGACCCAACGCACCGAGGCGTCACGCAGGATGTGGCGGACATCGGCCTCGGTGAAATCGGGCAGGATGGGGACAGCGATGGAGCCGATCCCGGTTACGGCCAGAAAGGCCACTCCCCAGTTGGCTGAGTTCTCGGCCAGAATCGCCACCGTATCGCCCCGCCGGACCCCTTTGGCCGCCAGGGCGGCCGAGAGGGATGCAATGGCTTCGCCCAGCGCGGCATAGGTCAACGGCTTGGCAAAGGCCATGCCCAGGGCCGGGCGGTGGCCATGGCGGCGGATGCTGGACTCGATCAGGCCATTGATGGTGAGGAGACCGGACATGGTCAACGGATCGTCTTGTTCCTCAAGAGGTGATCGGCCAGGGTCAGACAGACCATGGCCTCGCAGACCGGGATGATACGGGGGATGGCCGAGATGTCGTGGCGGCCGCCGATCTTGATGGTCACCGGCTGGCGATTTCGGTCGATGCTCTGCTGCGCCTTGGCGATGGACGGGATCGGCTTGACTGCCACCCGGAGCACGATGTCGTCGCCGTTGGAGATCCCGGCCAGGATGCCGCCCGACCGGTTGGAGGCAAAGCCGTCCGGGGTCAACGGGTCATTGTTCTCAGAGCCGGTCATCTCCGCCGCCGCAAACCCGGCCCCGATCTCCACCCCCTTGACCGCGCCGATGGACATCAAGGCCCGGGCCAACTCGCCGTCCAGCTTGTCAAACACCGGCTCGCCCAAGCCCGGCGGGCAATGCTGGGCAATGATCTCGACAATGCCGCCCAAGGTATCGCCCTCTTTCTTGGTGGCGGCGATCTTCTCCTCCATGCGTTCAGCTGCCTCGTTGTCCGGGCAGAAGAGCCGGTTCTGGGCGATGGCGGCCATGTCCTTCTTGCCAACGACGATGCCGCCCAAGGCCACGGTATAGGCGGTGACCACTACGCCATGCCGGGCCAAGAGCAGCCGGGCCACAGCCCCAGCCGCCACCCTGGCTGCGGTCTCCCGGGCCGAGGCCCTACCGCCGCCCCGGTGGTCGCGGACGCCGTATTTCTCAAGGTACGTGATATCGCCATGCCCTGGCCTAAAGATGTCCTTCAAGTGGTCGTAGGACTTGCTGTGGGCGTCCTTGTTGAAGATGGCAAGGGCTATCGGGGTGCCGGTAGTCTGGCCTTCGAAGACCCCGGAGAGGATCTCGACCCGGTCCGGCTCCTGCCGCGGGCTGGCGGCCCCGCCGGTGCCGGGACGGCGACGATCGAGATCGCGCTGAATCAGCTCAGGTGTCAAAGCGATGCCCGGCGGGCAGCCGTCTATGGTGGCGCCCACCGCCGTGCCATGGGACTCGCCCCAGGTGGTCACCCGGAATACGGCGCCAAATGTGTTGCCTGCCATGATAGTGTCCTTATTACTGGAAGGTTGATGAAATCAGCATCCTGGATAGGAAGGGCCCTCTGGCACGAAACAACTCTTGGCCAGCAAGAGACGATGCCTCGTTAGTTTCGGATAATGTCCTGCCCGCCGCCGTGGAAATCGGCCTCGGGGGAAGTCAAGGCCCGAGCCCGCTCGGCGATCTCGGTCACGATATCATCGAGGCCAAGCCGGCCTGTATCCACCGCCAGGTGACTTCCTCCGCGATACAACGGTTCCCGATACGCCAGCACCTCGGCGATCTCTGCAAAGGGATCGCCAGCGGTCAGTGCAGGCCGTTGTCCGGCAGTCTGATCGTCGCCCAGGAGACGCTGACGGATGATCTGCTGGTCTGCAGTGAGCCAGACCACCAGCCCTGAGGCCATCACCCTAGGCCACAGGGCCTGATGGAGAATGGCCCCGCCGCCGGTGCTGATCACCATACCCTGGACCCCGATGATCTCCTCCAAGAGATCCCTCTCGAGTCTCCTGAAGTACGGCCAGCCCTGATCGGCCACCATCTCGCTGATGCTCCGGCCGTGACGCTGCTCCAGTTCGTGATCCATGTCAAGAAAACGCAGGCCGAGATGCACCGCCAGCCGCCGCCCGACGCTGCTCTTGCCTGTGGCCCGATAGCCGATGAGGATAATTTTTTTGAGCATGGTGCTATTTACGCTGATTATCCAAATCTTGTCAATAGGTTGACGGATGAGTTCCCGGCAACGGCCGTGAAAAACCTATTGACGCGGCATCGCCAATAATGCTAAGAGGATGTCCATCGTCATGCCGTGTTCGGGGCGTAGCGCAGCCTGGTTAGCGCGCCTGCCTTGGGAGCAGGAGGTCGCGAGTTCGAATCCCGCCGCCCCGACCATCAATATCAAGGCTTTCAAAGAAATTTGAAAGCCTGTTTTTTTTGTACTATATAGCGACATTTAGCAACACCTTTCCTCCCCTAGCTCAAAACTAATATCCAAGCTCTATTTTCTCCTTAAGATTCGCCCTTACGTTCCTTTCCCATTTATGTCCTTTTCTCTTATTTCCCACCTTCACCCCTCGGGCCCTGGGCGATTCCCAGGCATGAATTCAGTGGTCTCTTCACCCCCCCCAATATATCCACACACATCCTGAATATCATTTTTCGGTGAATCTGTTAATCGGCGTGGAATAATGACCCCTTTATGAGAGAAATCGGCATCGAAAATTGACCCCCTCCATGCTAACTGCTCCATGGAAATTTAACCCATGGAGGCAATGGAGGATGTTGATAGTGGAAA
>Ga0233425_10003559_pt1 | contig 27998 bp, 25 predicted proteins | sample Watercolumn_Towu_2_FD_181712 | JGI IMG/M metagenome (GOLD analysis project Ga0233425, IMG submission 181712) | Freshwater microbial communities from Lake Towuti, South Sulawesi, Indonesia - Watercolumn_Towuti2014_140_MG | ecosystem: Environmental > Aquatic > Freshwater > Lake | place...
GATGGCGTTCAGCTGCGTGCTGACGGCGGCATGGGACGGAACGGACACGGGCGACCTCCTTCACGACAAAGCGGGAAGGTCAGTCTGCCTCAACCAGCGCCAGCCCGCGCCCATGGGATCTTTTTTTCGTGGCGGACGATAGATGCGGTGGCAGCGGCGACGCCGGGCCAGCCCGCGTTGAGCATCGGACGGAAACGACCGCGCCGCCGCCCGCGTGACCGCGAGGCTACACCGACGCTCGAAGCGGCAGCATCAGGGCCGCGTCCAGCCCGGGGGCATGATCGCGCAGCAGCAATTCCCCGCCGTGCAGTCGCGCCACCGCGGCGACGAGCGGCAGGCCCAGCCCATGGCCGGGGCGGTGGCGGCTGGCGTCGAGCCGCCCGAAGCGGCGCAGCGCGGTGGCGCGGTCGGCCGCTGGAATGCCGGGCCCATCGTCCGCGATCGACAGGCACGCCTCGCTTCCCCGCGCCCGCCCATGCAGCGTCAGCGCGATTGTGACGGTCGAGCCCGCAGGGGTATGATGGAGCGCATTCTCGATCAGGTTCAGGATTGCCTGGCTCAACAACTGACGGTCGCCCTCGATCGGGCTCGCGGGCATGGGCCGCACCAGCAAGCGATGTCCCGATTCCTCCGCCGCGTCACACATCGTGTCCGCCAGTTCCTGGACAAGCTCGTCCAGCTCGATCCGGCGAAAGTCGCCACGCCGGTCGCCGCCGTCGATCTCGGCAATGCGCAGGATCGCGGCGAAGATCATCATCATCTCGTCGCATTGCTGGATCGCGGCATCGAGTTCCTCGCGCTGCTGCGGGGTGGTGGCATGCGGCTCCATCACCGCCAGCCGGCTGCGCAATCGGGCGAGCGGGGTGCGCAGGTCATGCGCGACATCGCCGCTGACGTTACGGATATCCTCCATCAGCATGCCGATCCGGTCGAGCATGCGATTGAACGCGCGCGCCTGTTCCGCGAACAGCCCACTGCCGTCGACGGGCACCCGCCGCGCCAGATCACCGTCGATGATCGCCTCGGCCGTGCCACGCACTTCGCCGATCCGCCGCCGGACGATCAGGATGAACAGCGCCAGCCCGCCCACCACGATCACCACGATCGCGCCGAAGCCCAGCAGATAGGTCCACTGCCGCACGGCGGCATAGCCGTCGATCGGTTCGGTTTCCGCGATCGTCGTCAGTCTCAGCCCGCCGCCGACATCGCGCACCTCGGCGCGGCCCGCAGTCAGCCCGGCGATCGAGTCCTTCACGTGCAGCGACGAAAGCCCCAGCGGCAGCGCGCGCAGCAGCCGCACATTGCCGCCAAGCCGCCGTCCATCCGCCGCCGCAAGCTCGGACCCGATATCGCCGGTATCGCGCTGCCGTGACAGATCGTCGATCCGCTTCAGGATCGACGCCGCATCGCCGGGATCAACCTCGCTCAGCAGCGCATCGGCGACGGTCCGCACCCGCTGATCGACCAGCACCTCGCTCGCGGTGCGCGACGTGGTGTAGACGAGATAGCCCGTCAGCGCGGTCGCGCTGCCGAACGCCAGCAGGAACAGGATCGTCAGCGATCGAAGCGACGTCACGCTCAGACGCGCAGCATATAGCCGATGCCGCGCTTGGTGATGATCGGATCCTCGCTGCCGTCCGCGGTCAGCTTGCGTCGCAGCGAGCGCACCTGAACGTCGACGATATTGGTCGCCGGCTCGAAATCATATCCCCACACACGCTCCAGCAACATCGCCCGTGTCAGGTAACTGCCGGCGTGGCGGACCATCTCGCACAACAGTTTGAATTCCAGCTTGGCAAGATCCAGCGAGCGCTCGCCACGCCAGGCGCGATGCTGGCCGGGGCTGACCAGGATATCGCCAGCGCGCAATGTGTCCGCCTCGCCCGTCGTCCAGCCACGCGCGCGCAGCAACGCCTTGATCCGCGCATCGATCTCCGACGCGGGGGTCGGCTTGACGACATAATCGTCGGCCCCCGCCTCCAGCCCGTCGATCTTTTCGGCCGAGCGGCCCAGCGCCGACAGCATCAGCACCGGCAGCGTCTGCCCGTTCTCGCGCAGGTGGCGCACCATCGTCGCCCCGTTCACCTGCGGCAGCATGCAATCCAGGATGACGGCGTCGAACTGATCGCGCTCGATCGCGATCAACCCCGCCTGCCCGTCGCCGGCGACGGTGACGCGATGGTCCAGCGCCTCCAGTTCCGCCGACAGGGCGTCGGCATATTGCGTGTCATCCTCTACGATCAGCAGCTTCATCTCGGCACCATTCTGTCGACCCGCCGACGTTATGGCAGCGGGCCGACAGCTGTCACGTTACGAAGCGGCAATCTCAACGCCGCTCATACGCCTTCGGCAAGGCGCCCTCGGTCGGCGTCAGGTAGCGATCGCGCAGCTCGGTCTGGCGCGACGTCATCGGCTGCGGGCGGCCATCGATCCAGATCGCCACCGGGGCGGATGACAGCTCCAGGGGATCGCCATCCCACAGCACGACGTCGGCGCGGCGCCCGGGGCGCAGCGAGCCGATATCCGCCCCCATGCCCAGCGCCTCCGCCGGGCCGCTGGTGATCGCGGCGAACGCCTGGCCCCAATCGAGTCCGGTGGCGCCCGGCACGCGGGTGATCGCCACCAGATTGCCGGCATATTGACGGATGACGTGATCGCCCTGCTGGCCGCCCCCGCCCATCAGTGCGACCTTGACGCCCGCCGCGCGCATCCGCCCGACGTTCGACTCGGTCGCGGCCAGGCTTTCGAAACTGGCGGGAAGATCCGCCAGCGCCGCCGCGATCACGGGCACCCGCGCCGCCGCGATCTCCCGCGCGACCAGCCAGCCCTCGGTCACCCCGACCAGCACCAGCTTCAACCGGGGATAGTCGCGCGTCAGGCCCAGCACGGTGCGGATATCGCTCGCCCGCTCGACATGCACCATCAACGGCACCTGCCCGTCAAGAACGCGCAACAGCGCCTCCGCATCGCCGCGCGTCACCAGCGCATCGCGTGAGCGACCGTCGAACGCGGCCGGGTTGCGGCGATAGTCCTGCGCCTGCTGAAAGGCGTCGCGCAACGAGGCATAGGCCGCCGGGCGGCTGCCGCCCGCCAATCGCCCACCGTCTTCGCCCAGCTCGACGAACTGGAACGCGCGCGCCCGCATCACCGCATCGGGGTCGGCGCCCAGGTCGATCACCGCGCCCTGCCCGGCGAAGATCGAGCCGCCGGCATTGGGCGTGACGAGCGCGCGGGTCACCCCGCCCAGCCGCTCGTTGCCCAGTTTCACGCCGGCGGGATTGATCGCCACGGACACGTCGATCGCGGCCTTGAACGGTGCGCTGCGCGCTCCCGCATCGTTGCTTTCGGACACGCCATCGGCATCGACGAGCGACAGGTCGGTCACCGCCGACACGAGCCCCGCCGCCACCCATTTGCCGGTCGCATCGATCACCTGCGCGCCCGCCGGTACGGCCACGCCGCGTCCGGCGGCCAGGATCCGGCCATCGGCGATGACGACGGTGCCGCCCTCGATCGGTGCCGAGCCGTCACCGATGGCGAGCGTGCCGCCGGTGATCGCCACCGTCTGCGCCCCGGCCGATGCGATCGTCAGGGGTGCCAGCATCGTGGCCAGCAGAAGGATCGCGCGCTTCACTTCACATCTCCCGCGCCGGGCTGGCCGAGTTCGAAATCGCTGACGGGGCGTCGTTTCGGATCATGGGCGTCATATAGCAGCGCACCGTCGATCCAGACGCGGTCCGGCCGGGTATAGACGCTGAACGGATCGCCGTTCCACAGCACCACATCGGCCATCTTGCCGGGACGCAGGCTGCCGGTCTGACGATCTATCCCCAATGCCTTGGCCGGCCCCAGCGACAGCCACTTCCACGCCACCTCCGGCGCGATCGCGATCCCCGCGTGGCGCGCGGACGACAGTACCTTCGCGACCTCCTGGTTCAGCCGCTGGATCCCGTTTTCGTCATCCGAGTGGATCATCGCGCACGCACCGGACTTTTCGAGGATGGCAAGGTTCTCGCCGATGCCGTCGTAGCTTTCCATCTTGAAGCCGTACCAGTCCGCCCAGACCGCGGCACAGGTGCCATTCGCCTTCAACAGATCGGCGATCTTATAGGCCTCGACCGCGTGGTGGAACGCGGTGACATGATAGCCGAACTCCTTCGCCATATCGAGGACGATCGCCATCTCATCGGCGCGATAGCAATGGTTCTGCACCAGGATCTCGCCCGACAACACGCCGCGCAGCGTATCCATCGCAATATCACGATCGGGCATGTCGCCGCCATCGCGCTCATACTTGTCCCACTTGCGCTTGTACGCCACCGCCTTGGCCCAGGTCTGGCGATCGACCGCGACATTGCCCATCCGCGTCGACGGCTTTTGATTCTTGCTGCCATAGACCCGCTTGGGATTTTCGCCGCACGCCATTTTCAGGCCATAAGGCGCGCCGGGAAACTTCATCGCCTGCATCGTGCGGGCATAGACGTTCTTCAGCACGACGCTGCGCCCGCCCATCAGATTGGCCGAGCCGGGCAGGATCTGCAGCGTGGTGACCCCGCCATTGGCCAGCGCGCGGCCGAAGCCGGGATCCTGCGGCCACACGCTATGTTCCGCCCAGACGTCGGCGGTCACCGGCGCGGTCGCTTCGTTGCCGTCGGACAGCGCCTGCACCTGCGGTGACGGATAGTCGCCCAGATGGCTGTGAATGTCGACGACACCGGGGGTCAGATACTTGCCTTGTCCGTCGATCACGGTCGCGCCCGCCGGCGCCTCGACCGCCGCGCCGACCGCGACGATCTTGCCATCCGCGAACAGCACCGACCCATTGTCGATCCGGTTGCCCTCCCCGTCGAAGATCACGACGTTGCGTACCAGCGTCGGCACGCCGGGATAGGGCCGATAGGTCGACGGATAGGGATCGCGGGCATAGGGCTCGGGCGGAGCCTTGGCCGCGGCGCTTTTCGGCCGCTCCTGCTTCGTCGCGCAGGCGCCCAGCGGCAAGGCCACGGCAGCCAGCGTCGCCAGCGCCCGTGCGCCGTGACCCAACCTCATGTTAAATACCCCTTTTTCTATTATGTCGGTAGTTGACCGGCATCATGCATGGCGGGTCGGGCAACGGTCAAGCGCCGCGTTCGTGTGATCGGCAACACAATCGGTAACATCAGATGCCCGTCCGGGTTCGGCGGATTGCACGGGATCATCTTCGCCCCGATCGCTGCAGCAAGTGGAAGCCACGACAAACGCCTCGCCAGGGAGGAAGAACGGCGGGCCGACATTATGGCGTCACCTTCGCCACTGGCCACGGCAGGTCCACCCATCATTCTCGAGTGGGTACAGGAGGAATTTAACAACGGATAACCACAATGATACAAAGTTGAAATCATTTCGGTCTTAATATTGACCGTCAGGGTAGGCATCCGTAGACGACGCAAGCCCCATTTTCAGGAGTCGCCCTATGTCCGATGAGTTTTCCGGTTCCAATGCAGTCGAACTCGCCACCGAGTTGACGATCGCATGGCTGTCCAATCCGAATACCCGCGCCTCCGGTGAAGACGTTCCGGCGTTTCTGCGCACCATGCATGATGCAGTGGCGAACCTGTCGTCGGGCACCAGCGAAGTTTCGACCGAAGAAACCGTGGCGGAATATACGCCGGCGGTATCGGTGCGGAAGTCGCTGTCGTCGAAAGACCATCTGATCTCGCTGATCGACGGCAAGCCGTACAAGACGCTGCGCCGCCATCTCGCCGGCCATGGCCTTACCCCCGATGAGTATCGCACGCGTTACGGCCTGAAGGCGGACTATCCGATGGTCGCCGAAAGCTATTCGCAGGCGCGCCGCGACATGGCGAAGAAGATCGGCCTGGGCCGCAAGCCCGGTCAGCGCCGTGGCGAAGCCCCGGCCGAGCCCGCTCCGGTGGCGGCACCGCGCGGTCGTCGCAAGGCGGCCACGAACGGCGACGCCTGATCGTTTGACCACCTGATCCGCCGGTGAGCCGCGCGATTTGGCCATCCCCGATGCCCTGATCACGCGGCCCCGGCGGGCCATCGCCGATCGGCTGCGCCGACTGGTCGGCAGCGGGGAGGTCGATCTGGCGCGGTCGCCCGGCGACCCCGGGCTGATCGCGTCGGATTCCCCCGCCTGGCGGGTGCATGGCGATTTCGCCGCGATGATGATCGGGGGCATCGCCGCGCTCCTGCTACAGATGCTGCACCCCCGTGCGCTCGCCGGGGTGTGGGATCACAGCGATTTCCGTCGCGACCGGCTCGGGCGGCTGAAACGCACGGCGCAATTCATCGCTGTCACCACCTTCGGGGGCGCCGACGCGGCGGATCGTGCGATCGCCAAGGTGCGCTCGATCCATGATCGCGTCCATGGCGCCCTGCCCGATGGCACGCCGTATGACGCCAACGATCCCGAACTGCTGACGTGGATCCACGTGGCGGAGGTCGACAGCTTCCTGCGGGCCTATCTGCGCTATCGCGACGCATCGCTGTCAACGGTGGAGCAGGATCGCTATTTCGCCGATGTCGCGATCGTCGCCGAACGGCTTGGCGCGCGCGACGTACCCCGTTCACGCGCGGAAGTGGCCGCCTATTTCGCACGGCTGCGTCCGCATTTGCGCTTCGATCATCGCGTGCGCGAGGTGGCCGACGCGCTGCTCGCGCCCGGCGAAGACGCCGCGACGGCGGCCGGGCTGTCGATCGCGGGCGCCGCCGCTGTCGACTTGTTGCCGGACTGGGCGGCGGCAATGCACCGCCGCCAGCCAAATCCGCTCCTCCGCCCCGCGATCCGCACCGGCGCGGGGGGCCTCAGCCGAATGGTCCGCTGGTCGCTGCGCCTCAGGTGAGGAAAGCGAGAGGAGCGGCGTCCGCTCCCCCCTCCTTACCCGTTGACGACCACCGTCACCGCGCGGCGATTCTGCGCCCAGCTTTCCTCGTCCGATCCCAGCGCGACCGGGCGTTCCTTGCCATAGCTAATCGTCGTGATCCGCGACGGAGAGATACCGCGCGCGGCGAGATAGTTCTTGGCGGCATTCGCCCGGCGGTCGCCAAGCGCGAGATTATACTCGCGCGTGCCGCGCTCGTCGGCATGGCCTTCGACGGTGATGTTGACGTTGGGATATCGCTGCAACCACACCGCCTGGCTGTCGAGGATCGCGCGCGCGGTGGCGTCGATGTCGTACATGTCGGTGCCGAACAGCACCGTATCGCTCTGCGCCGTCCGCTTGAAATCGGCCGCCGATCCGGGCGTGATGCCGCCATTAGGGTCGGTCGGGCCGGTGCTGGTGACCGGGGCCGGGGTCTCACCCGGCGCGGGCGGCAGCACTTCGGGCCGCTTTTTCGAACAGGCGGCGGTGGCGACCAGCGCCGTTGCCATCAGGATCGTGGTGGTCAGTCGTGCCATCGGCCTATCTCCCTAGCCATGTCGTCAACTACGCCTTCAAATCGCATCTTGAAACCGCTCACGGGCGCAACGGCCCCCAGGCCGGGTCGGACCCGTCCAGCGGGGTCGGCACGCGACGTTCATTCACGCCGGTCAGATCCACCGACCACAGGTCGGCCTTGCCGGCATTGCCCTGCCCCTGCCGGAAGAACATCAGGACGCGGCCGTTCGGGCTCCACGTTGGTCCTTCGTCTTGCCACGCATTGGTCAGCAGTTTTTCGCCCGATCCGTTCGGCGCCATGATGCCGATGCGGAAGGCGCCGGCGATCTTCGTGAAGGCGATCAGGTCACCGCGCGGGCTCCACACCGGGGTGGCATAGCGCCCGCCGCCGAAGCTGATCCGTTGCTGGTTCGATCCGTCCGCGTCCATCACATAGATTTGCTGGCCGCCTGAACGATCGCTTTCGAACACGATCCGCGACCCATCCGGCGAATAGCTGCCGCCGGTGTCGATCCCCGGCGCGGTCGTCAACCGTTGCGGCGTGCCCCCCGCCGCCGCGACGCGATAGATATCGGTATTGCCGCCGGTCGCCATCGAGAACAGGATCCAGCGCCCGTCGGGCGAGAAGCGCGGCGCGAAGGTGGTGGCGACATTCTGCACCACCAGCCGCTGCCGCCCCGATCCGATATCATAGACGTAGATCGCCGGCTTCTTGCCGACATAGCTCATATAGACGATCGACTGCTGGTTCGGGGCGAACCGCGGCGTCAGCACGATCGAGGAACCGGCGGTCAGGAAGCGGTGGTTCGCGCCATCCTGGTCCATGATCGCCAGCCGCTTGATGCGGTTCGCCTTCGGCCCCGTTTCGCTGACATAGACCACCCGACTGTCGAAATAGGGGCCTTCGCCGGTCAGGCGGGTATAGACCATGTCGGCGCATTTGTGCGCGGCGCGGCGCCAGTCCGACGGCGGCACGACGAACCCCTGCCGCGTCAACTCGGTGCGCGCGGACACGTCATACAGGTAACAGCCCACCGTCAGCGTGCCATCGCCATTGGCGCGGATATAGCCCTGCACCAGCGCCTGCGCGCCGGTGCCGCCCCAATAGTCGAACGCCGGCGCGGTCACCTCAGGGAACATGACCATGCGCAGCTGCGCTGGCGGCAGCGGCGTGAACAGCCCGGAATTGCGCAGGTCGTTGGCGACGATCTCCGACAATTGCCGGCCCAGCGCGTCGGTCGAGCCGGCGGGAGTCTGCACCACCTGGGTCGTCGGCATGGACGGGATCGCGATCGGCATCGGCGCGCTGATCCCGCCGGTGACGTCCACTTCCAGCGGCGGGGGCGTCTGCCCGGCGGGCGCGACCGCGGCGGCCGGCGCGGCGGGAGCCGGCGCGGCGGGCGGCGCCTCCTGCGCCAGCGCTGGCGATGCCCCCAGCAGGGCGACGGAAAGCAGGAACCGGAATCGCATCAGCGCAGCTTCCAATTATAGTTGATGTTGCTCCACCCCCCGTTGGCGGTGGCATAATATTCGGCGGGCAGCTTCAGCGGCGAACACCCCTTGAACGCGGCGATCCCCAGATCGACGACGCGCCGAGCATAGCGCCGATTGTCGTCGTCGACACCCGCTTGTCGCACCACCGTCGGCGTGGCCGCCAGCGTGCCGTCGCGGTTGAGCCGCAGGTTGAGCACCGTCAGGATCTGGTTGGCACCGGGACCGGGATCGACCTGACGGTCGGCACAGGGCTGGATCTGCCGCGCGATCGCCTGCTGGATCGACGCCAGCGCCTTGCCGTCGACCCGCGCGGCAGACGGCGGCGCGTCGCTGTCGCGCGTCTTGCTCTCCTCCGCGGTCAACCCTTTCAGGAAATCGCTGCCCAGCCGGCCACCACGCGGCCTGGCGGCGGTGGCGGTCGGCGTCTTGCCGCTGCCTTTGGACGCGGCCGGGGGCGCCTTGCTCGCGCTGTTTGAGGCTTTGCTCGCCTGCTTCGCCGGGGTGGGCTTGGCGGGCGCCTTTTCCGCCGCCGGGGGCGCCGGCTTCGGGCGCGGCGCGGGCTTGGGTACAGGCTTGGGCGCCGGTGCCGGCTTGGGCGGCGACGGCTTGGCGGGCGCCGGCTTGGGCGGGGTCGGCCGGGGCAGCACGGGCGCGGGCTTCGGCTCGGGTGCCGGCGCGGGCTCGGGTCGCGGTTGCGGCTTGGCCGGTGCCTCGGGCGCGGGTGGTGGCGCCTCCTCCGGCTCGCCCACATCGGGCGCGACCGCCTGCGACGGCGCCTCGGTAACGCGCGGCGCGGCCGATTCAAGCGCGACGTCCTTGACGAGGCTGATCTCGACCGGACTTTGCTTCAGCTTGAGGGGATTGGGCGTATCGAGAAAACCGATCGACAGCAGCCCGAACAGGACGACATGCCCTGCAACCGCTACGCCAAGGCCGATCTTCTCCGCGCGCTCCACCTCAGTCCTCGCCGACCGTGACCAGTGCGACGCGGTTCAGCCCGGCGCGGTTCAGCTCGCCCATGACGCGCATCACGCGGCCATAATCGAGCCCGCGGTCGGCACGGAGGAACACCTGCGGCGGCTGCGTCGCCGAACCACGCGCCGCGATCGCATCCAGCCGCTGTGGCAGCGCGTCGGGCGCCACCTCTTCCTTGGCGATGAAGATCCGGCCATCGGCGTCGATCGCGATCTCGGTCGGCTGCTGGTCCTGTTCCAGCGGCTTGGCGCGGCTGTCGGGCAGGTTCACGGGCACCCCCTGCGTTAGCAGCGGCGCGGTGACCATGAAGATGATCAGCAGCACCAGCATCACATCGACCAGCGGCGTGACGTTGATATCGGCCATCGGGGAACGCCGCCCCCGACCACGCTGCGACGGCAGGTTCATCGCCATCGCGCGTCAGCGCTCGCTATCGAGCTGGCGCGACAGCGTCGCGTGGAACCCGTCGGCGAAGCGCATCAGCCGCGCCTCGATACGGTTGATGGCGTGGCTGAAGCGATTGTACGCGATCACCGCCGGAATCGCCGCGAACAGGCCGATCGCGGTCGCGAACAGCGCCTCCGCGATCCCCGGCGCGACCACCGCGAGGCTGGTGTTCTGCTGGCTGGCGATCGAGGTGAAGCTGCGCATGATGCCCCACACCGTGCCGAACAGCCCGACGAACGGCGCCACCGAGCCGACCGTCGCCAGCACGTTGAGCCGATCGGACAATTGGTCGATCTCCTTCGCGACCGCCGATCCCATCACGGTGCCCAGCCGCTCGCGCACGCCCTCGCGGTCGATCCGCTGACCCTGCGTCGAGCGCCGCCATTCCGACACCGCCGCGCCCAGCACGCGCGCGGAGGGCAGATCCTCCTGCCCGCGCGTCCGCACGAAGGCGTCGATATCGTCCGCCTTCCAGAATTCCTTTTCGAAGACATCGGTTTTTCTGCGGGTCCGCCCGAGCTTCAGCCAGAAGGCGATGATGATCGCCCAGGTCCAGATGCTGGCCAGCAACAGCCCCAGCATCACCGCCTTCACCACCCAATCGGCCTGAAGGAACAGCGCAATCGGCGACAAGGTCGCAGCATCGGTCTGCAAAATCGGATTCAAGACGGCATGTCCCCCTGAGCGGCGAGGCGGCGGAAAAGATCGACCCAGGCCGCCGGCTGGCGCCGGGGGCGGCCGTCGGGCCCCACCAGCGCCGCGGTCACCGTGGCCTCGGTCAGCAATTCCGCGCCGCGCCTGACTGTCTGATGAATGACGACGCTGGCGGCGCGTGCCGCGATCACCCGGCTGACCAGCAGCAGCGCATCGTCGAGCCGCGCCGGCAAGCGATAACGGATCGCCATTTCGGTGATCGCATAGGCGCCACCGCCGGCCTCTATCGTGGCGCGCTGGTCGATCCCGGCGACCCGCAGCATATCGGATCGCGCACGCTCCATGTAGCGCAGGTAATTGGCGTGATAGACGACGCCCGACAGGTCGGTATCCTCGAAATAGACGCGCACCGGGAAACGATGCGTCGCCCCGTCGAAATATCCCTGCGCGGGCTGGTCCTGACCGTGCGGCGTCATTGCCGCGCTGTTAACCTAACGATGGCGGCGAAGAAACCCTATATGGTATCGATCGCGCGCCGCTACGCCGCGACAAAGCTGTTGATCGCGCGATCCTTCCGCACCCGCAGCCCATCGAAGATCGTGCCGTTCATCGCGATCCACACGCCCGGCCCCGCCACCTGCGAGGCGGCGACCGCCATGCCGAGATTGAACGTGGCGTCGCTTTCCGCAAAGCGCGCCGGGGCCAGCGCACCGACCAGCACCACCGTCTTGCCACCGACGTCGCCCAGCGCCTTTGCGGTTTCGGTCATCGTATCGGTGCCGTGGGTGATGACGATGCGCGGTTCATCGGCCGCGCGCACCGCCGCCGCGATCGCCGCACGATCGGCATCATCGATCTCCAGACTGTCCTTGCGCATCACTTCCTGCACGCGGAACGGCACCGCGACGCGCGCGGTACGCAGGATACGGTCGACGACGCTGTCGCCGATCTGATATTCGCTCAGCGCATCGAAATAGAGTTTGTCGATCGTCCCGCCGGTGGTCAGGATCAACAGGCTCATTGCGCCGTCTCCAGCAGGCCGTGGCGGATCAGCATCGCGGTCGGATCGGGGTCACGGCCGCGAAACGCGCGGAAGCTTTCCGCCGCCGGGCGCGTCGCGCCGCGCGACAGCACTTCGTCACGCAGCGCGCTGCCCGTCGCGCGATCGATCAGCCCGTTCTCGGCGAAGCGAAGGAACCCGTCCGCCGCCAGCACCTCGGCCCACAGATAGCTGTAATAGCCGGAGGCGTAGCCGCCAGCGAAGATATGCGCGAAGCCGTGCGGGAAACGGTGCCAGGCGGGCGGGCGCATTACCGACACTTCGTCGCGCACCGCCTCGATCACCTCCATCGGATCGCTGCCCAGCGTCCCGAGATGCAGCAGGAGATCGAACAGCGCGAATTCCAGCTGACGGACAATGAACATCCCCGACTGGAAACGCCGCGCCGCGACCATCCGGTCGAACAATGCCGGCGGCAGCGGCGCCCCCGACGCATGATGACCCGACATGCCGGTCAGCACCTCGCGATCCCAGGCGAAATCCTCCATCAACTGGCTCGGCAACTCGACCGCGTCCCACTCGAACCCACTCGTCCCCGCGATCGAGGGGCGATCGACGCGCGTGAACAGGTGATGCAGGCAATGGCCGGTTTCGTGCAGCAGCGTCACCACGTCATTGTGGCTCAGCAGCGAGGGCTGGTCAGGACTTTTCGGCGCGAAGTTGCAGACCAGATAGGCAACCGGGACGCGCTTGGCATTGCCGTCATGGAGGCGCGGTCGCGCCTGTGCCATCCACGCCCCGCCGCGCTTCCCCGCGCGCGCGTGCAGATCGAGATACAGGCCCGAAAAGACCTCGCCGCTGTCGTCGACCACGTCGAAATAGCGCGCGTCGGGATGATAGAGCGCGACATTGTCACGCTCGACCAGGCGGATGCCGAACAGCCGATGCAGCAACGTCTGCCAGCCGGCGGTGACGCGCTCGACCGGGAAATAGCCGCGCACTTCCTGTTCATCGACCGCATAGCGTGCCTGCCGCAGCCGGTTCGCGGCAAAGCCCGCGTCCCATGGCTGGAAATCCGCGATGCCCAGCGTGTCGCGCGCGAAATCGCGCAGCGCGTCGCGATCGCGCTCCGCCGCCGGGCGCGCACGCTTGCCCAGGTCGCGCAGGAACGCCAGCACCTCGCCAGCATTCGGCGCCATCTTGGTCGCCAGCGACCATTCGACCGGATCGGTGAAGCCCAGCAGCCTGGCCGCCTCGCGCCGCAGTTCGAGGATGCGGGCGATGCGCGGGCCGTTGTCGAATTGCCCGGCATTCGGCCCCTCGTCCGACGCGCGCGTGCCGTAAGCGCGATAGACGGCGGCGCGCAGTTCGCGATCCTCGGCGAAGGTCAGTACCGCATTGACGCTCGGCTGTTGCAGAGTGACCAGCCAGCCGTCGAGCCCCTTCGCCTCCGCCGCGGCGGCGAACATCGCCTTGTCGGCGGGGGACAGGCCGGCAAGACGCGCCTCATCGGTGACATGCTCACCCCAGGCATCGGTGGCGTCGAGCAACGCGCTGCCGAATTCGGTCGACAGCGTCGACAGTTCGACCGAGATGTCCGCGAAACGTGCGCGCTCCGCCTCGTCGAGCGCGACACCGGACAGGCGGAAGTCGCGAACTGCATGCTCCACCGCGACACGATCTGCCTGGGGGAGTGCGGCGAAGGCGGGAGAAGCCTCCAGCGCGACCAGCACGTCGTACAAATCGCGATTCTGCGCGACCGCCATCGAATGCTGGACCAGCTTCTCCTGCCCGGCGGCATGCGCGGCGCGCAGCGCGGGCGTGTCGGCAACGCCGCGCAGGTGCGACACCGCCGACCATAGCGCATCGATCCCCGCCTCGGCGCGCTCCAGCGGCAGCCACGCACGCTCGAACGTCGTCGGCCGCTCCCGCGTGACGATCTCGACCGCCTCGGCATGACGGGCGATCGCGGCGTCGAGCGCGGAGGCGATCGCATCGGGGGTCAGCGCGGCGAAATCGGGCAGCGTCAGCGGGTCGAGCAACATGGTGGTCATCAAGCGGCGTCCTATCGTGATCGATGAAGGATAGGAATGCCGGGCGCGTTGTGCGAGGGGGCAGCGTGCCATCCCGTCGCCGGCGCCGGCCGCCTCACCCGCGCACCGACAGCCCCAGCCACCAGGTGCGCGGCGTCGCGCGTTCGACCACGTCCGCGCCGGTGATGCCGGTCTGCACCTCGCTGTCGAAGGCATTTTCCACCCGCGCCTCCAGCGCCAGCGCGCGGGTCAGCGGCAGCGCGGCATAAGCATCGAACACCGTCGCGGGGGCGAGGCGGCGGCTGTTCTGGTCGTCCTCGAACTGGCCGGCCAGATAGCGCATCGTCACCGAGGCGGTGGCACGATCGCGGCGCCAGCCGAGCGTCGTCGTCACCGCGTCGCTGGGGGTCTGTGCCGGACGCAGGCCGTCGAGCGCGGCGGCGGCGCCGCTCGCTTCGACGCGCGCCTCGGCATGGCTCCACGAGGCGATCGCGAACAGCGCGCCACGATCGACCCGCGCATCCACCTCCACCCCGTGCGAGCGGATCGCATCGAGATTCCGGCGCACGCGATAGCTGCCCCCCGCCGCGACGAAGCCGACGCCGGGGAAGGTGCCCGGCCCCAGCCCGGCGGTCACGTTGGAGATCGCGCCCGCCAGCCGGTTGGTGAACCAGCCGGCGGTCAGCGACACGCCCGCGATCGGGGTCAGCGCCACCCCCGCGTCCACCCCGGTCAGCCGCTCGGGCGCGAGGGCGGCGTTGGCGGCGGTCGCGTCCGCCCCGGCGCGGAACGGCCGGTAGAGTTCGTTGAGCGTCGGCAACCGCCAGCCGCGATAGCCGGCGACGCGCAGCACCAGCGGCGGCGCGATCGTCCACGCCACCCCGGCGCGCCCGGTCGCTTCGGTGCCGGCGCGATCCGCGAAGGTCATGTCGGTGATCGGCGCGCCGGTCGCCAGCGTCGCCTCGCGCAGGAAGCCGTTCGCGATCCGCCAACGGTCTATCCGCGCGCCCAGCGTCACCGTCACCGGCCCACGGGTCGCGCTGGCATCGACGAATGCGCCGAGCGTGCGCGCCTCGCCGCCCGCCACCCGCCGCCGCGTTGGCAACCCAGCGACATAGGTGAACAATTCCTGCGTGCGCCCCTCGACACCACGGATATCGGCGCCCAGCCGCACATCGCCGCGCCGCCCGACCGGGGGGACGATCTCGATCCGCGCGCCGATCCCGGTGGCGGGCGTGTTATACTGGTCCAGCGTCTGCATCACGGTCGTCCGCGCGGCATTCACGCCGGCGAATTGCGACGCGAAGGCGCGCGTCTGCAGATAGGCCAGCGCGGACGCCCCCCAGTCACCGCGCCGCACCACGCGCAACGATGCGTCAGCGCCCTCGCTGCGATTGCGGGTGAAGGCAGTGCCGCGTTCGCGCACGTCGGTGAAGGCGCTAACGTTCGCCTGCACCTCCGTCTGCGCGTCCGCCGCGATCACCGCCCGCACCGCGCCGGACGCCTGTTCGTAGGGTGCGGCGCGATCGACCGGCCCACGATCCGCCGCCACCGTCGGCACGAAGCCGTCGCCGCGCGCATAAGCGGCGGACAGCGTCGCGAACCCGCCGTCACGGCGCAGCGCGGCGGAGGCCTGCGCATCGACCGAGTCGCGGCTGCCGTAGGCGATATCGGCGCGCATCCCGTCCCCGTCGCGCGGCGCGGCGCTATCCAGCTCGACCGTCCCGGCTAGCGCGCCGGGGCCGAAATAGCCGCTGCCGCCGCCGCGCGTGACGCGGATCTGCCCGATCCGTCCCGTGGCATAGGCGGGGAAGGCGACCCAGCCGCCGAACGGATCCGCCTGGGGCACGCCATCGAGGATCAGCAGCGCCCGGCTCGACGCATTCCCGCCGATCCCGCGCAGCGAAATGCCCTGGCTGGTGGGGTTGGCGGAGCGTGAATCGGCGCGGCGGAACTGCTGCAGACCCGCGACATCGGCCAGCACGGTTTCGAGCCGGTTGGCCGCCGTCGCCTCGATCCGCGCGGCGTCGATCGTCACGATATCGAACGCGACATCGCCGCGACGCTCCGCCAGCCCGCCTCCGGTGACGACGATATCGGGCGCCTGCTGCGCCGCCGCGACGCTGGAGACGAGGCTGAACGGGAGAAAGAAAAGACGATGTTTCACGATCTTGCCCGTAGGGCGCCCGGCGGGTGACGGGAAGGGGGGCACGCGCGGCGGGACATGATCCGGCTCACGATGAGCGTCGTCATGCCCGGCGCGGTCAGCGCCCCGCCGCCGTGCGGGACCGTTCAGTCCCGCGCCCAGTCGCCATGGCCATGGCCCGCGGTCATCGTCACGCCCGCGCCGCGCCCGCCGGTCGCGCCCTCCCACCAATAGGGCTGGCGCTTGTAGGTGCCGGTCGCGACTTCGTTGAGCGTCGCGGCATCGTACAGCCGGCCGCCCAGCATCACCTGATGCACCTTCTCGCTATTGCGGATGTCGGTCGTCGGGTCGGCATCGAGCACGACCAGATCGGCCAGCTTGCCCGGCTCGATCGAGCCGATGTCCTTGGCATAGCCGAGCGAGGTCGCCGGCATGATCGTGGCCGCGCGCAGCGCCTCGATCGGCGACCAGCCGCCACGCACGAAGCTCCACATCTCCCAATGCGCGCCCAGCCCGGCCTGCTGCCCATGCGCGCCGATCGATACCTGCACGCCCTTGTCGGCCAGTTTCTTCGCCTCACGCGCGCTGGCGGCGTCGACATAGTCTTCCTCGGGCGCCAGCTCGCGCCGCGCATTCTGCGCCGCCAGCGCCAGCGGCGGGGCGTGCCGCGTCAGCAGCGGGTGCCGCCACACGTCGGTATGCGCGCGCCAATAGGGGTCCCCCGCCGGCCCGCCATAGGTGACGACCAGGGTGGGCGTGTAGTTGGTCCTGGTCTGCGTCCAGAGCTGGATCAGGTCGACGTAGAAATGCTCCAGCGGAATATTGTGTTCGACGGTCGAATTGCCGTCCTGCACCAGCGAGACGTCCATCGTGTAGAGCGAGCCGCCTTCCGGCACGACCTCCATCCCCTCGGCCTGGGCGGCAGCGACCACCATCTGGCGCTGTTCCCGGCGCGGCTGGTTGTAGTTCTTGACGCTGTGGGCGCCCTGCGCCTTCAGCCGGCGGACATCGGCCAGTGCATCGTCATAGCTGTTGATCTCGGCATAGACCTCGGGCGCCTTGGCACCATAGATGATCTCGCCGGTCGAGAAGGTACGCGGTTGCAAGCGCAGCCCCGCGCGCTGCATCTCCGCCGCCGGGAAGATCTCCGCCGAGCGCGCCGACGGATCGTGGACGGTAGTGGTGCCGAAGGCGAGATTCGCCATCGCGTTCCAATTCTGCTGCGGGATCAGATCGTCCTCCGCCTGCGGGCCGTGCGCATGCGCGTCGATCAGCCCGGGGATGATCGTCTTGCCCGTTGCATCGATGCGCGTCGCCCCGGCGGGCACCGCGACCTCGGCGCGCGGGCCAACCGCGACGATACGGTCGCCACGGATCAGGATCGTGGCATCATCGATGATACCACCGTCCGCGCCGCGCCCGTTGCCCTCCCGCATCGTCACGACGCGCGCGCCGGTCAGCGCAACCGTTCCGGTCGGCTTGGCGGCGGGCACGTCCATCGACAGCGACAGGCCGGTACGCGGCGTCGGGAAGGTCGGCGCATTCTCCCCCACCGGCGCGGTCGCGAACAGCGCGGCGGTGTCGGCCCCATAGAGCGTCGGCCCCATGCTCCAATGGATCCGCCGCCCCGCGTCGGACCAGTTGATGAAGTCCGCCCCCTCCGCGCTGACGCGGGTGACGGGCATCGGCCCGCCCTTCTTGTCGACATCCACGGCCTGCTTGCCTGGCAGCAGCGGCATCACGAACGCCTCGTAATCCTGCCGAAAGGCGACATAGTCCCCGCCCGGCGCGACCTGGAAATCGTTCACCAACTCGCCCACGGCGTGGACGCGAACGTTCCCGCCGTTCAGATCCATGCTGACCAGTTGACGCTTGCCCTTGTCGTTGGTCATCACGAAGACACGATCGTTATCGGCGCCGAACTGCGGCACCGCCGCATCACGCGCGATCCGCACCGGCGCGCCCCCGCTGGCCGCGACACGATAGGCGCCGGTGCCGGAAGCGCCGCGCGCGGCGGTCAATTCCCCGCCCTCCCCCTGTTCGAAGACGATCGTCTTGCCATCGGGGCTGAAGCGCGGGCGACGGTAATGGCCCGCGACGCTGGTCACGTCGCGCACGCTGCCGCCGCCGGCACCGATCACGCGCACCTGCCCCAGCCCCGCATCCGTCCAGCCGACGAAGACGATCTGCTTGCCGTCGCGCGACCAGCTCGGCCACAATTCCATCTCGCCGCTGCTGCGCGTCAGGCGCCGCGCGGCGCCTCCGGCGGTCGGCTTGATCCACAGGCTGCCGAGCGTTTCGAACACCACCTGCCGCCCATCGGGCGAGACGCTGGCCCAGCGCGGCATCTTCGTTACGACCCGATCGGGCGCGACCTCCACCGCCGGATGCGTCGCGTCGACCACGACGCGCGTATCGTCGATCCGGAACGGAATGACATTGCCCGCGCCCCCCTCGGCCGGCACGCGGCGCAATTTGCCGCCGGCCCAGAACACGATCGCGCGATCGTCCGGCGTCCACGCCATATTGGGATAGACCCCGGTCACCGCCCAGGTTTCCTGCACGTCGCGATCGAGCGCATCGTACACGACCCGCTCCACCCCGGTTGCGAAATCCTTCACCCACAATTTGGTCTGGTTGTTCTCGCGCCGGACGAAGGCGATGCGCCGGCCGTCGCGGCTGGGGGTCGGGCGCACCGAGCCACCGACGCCGCTGACCACGGTTTCCACCTCTCCGCTGTCAAGATCGTAGCGCTCGATATCGAACAGATCGGTGCGCGAGTTCTGCGCATATTCGAAGATCGGCCCGGGCGAGACGTTGCGCGTATAATAGATGCTCTTGCCGTCGGGAGCGTAGATCGGCTCGCCCAGCTCCTTCTGCCATTGTTCGCTGACGCGCTTGACCAGCTGCACCCCGCCGCCGCCCGACACGTGGTACAGCCACACCTCGCCGGTGCCGAGGCTCCGCCCGGTGGTGAAATGCTTCTTCGCCGCGATGAAGCGGCCGTCGGGGCTCCACGTCGGCTGATTGAGCAGGCGGAAGTCTTCCTTCGTCACCTGCCGTTTGTCGCCGCCATCGACGTTCATCACCCAGATATTGTCGCCGCCGCCACGATCCGACGTGAAGGCGATCCGCCGCCCGTCGGGGGAGAAGCGCGGCTGATGCTCATAGGCCAGCCCCGCCGCGATCCGCGTCGGCGTGCCGCCCGCGATCGGCATCGTATAGATATCCCCCAGCAGGTCGAACGCGATCGTGCGCCCGTCCGGCGAGACATCGACGTTCATCCAGCTGCCTTCGTCGACATGGATCGCGACCTCGCGCGTGCGCAGGCCGCGCGGCGCATTGACATCCCATTTCGCGGGCTTGGCGGGGGTCGCGCTCACGCCCGGCGCCACATTGGCATTCGGCACCGCGGTCGCGGGGGGCGCTGGCGGAGGCAAGGTGTCGGTCGGCGTGTCTCCGCGAGTGGCACGATCCTCGGGCGCCTGACTGGCGGCCACCGGCTGCTCGACGGGCGGCGGCGCGGATTGCGCGGCGAGCGGCCCCGCGCTCAGAACCAGCGCGATCGCGGTAGCGGTACGGACGTTCATCAAGGCTCCCCTTTTCTTTCCAGCGACATGTAGCGGAAAGCCGCGTGTCGTCACGAAAGAAACGATCGGGGCGTCACCGCGCCGAAAAGGCGTATTGGCCCTCCACGGTCGCGCCGTCACTGCCGGTCACGCGCCAGCGCAGGCGATAGCTGCCCGCCGGCAGCGGGCGCGGCAGCACCGCCACCAGCGAACGGCGATCCGCGCCGGTCGTCGTCGCGAAACCACGGATCGGCATCGGCGGATGATCCTTCATTCCCGGCATTGCGGTCATCACCAAGTCGATCGCGTCGGCGGCGGCGGTCACCGGCTCGGAGAAGGCGAGCGTCAGCCGCGTGGGGCGCGCCACGACCGTATCGGCGGCGGGGGTGGCGCTGGCCAGCGTCGGCTGCGCGATCACCGGCGCGGCCGGCAGGAGTGACAGGATCAGCGCGGCGGGAAACAGACGCATCGGGGAACTCCGGGTGAGTCGAAGGGCGATGAAGCGGAGGGATCGAAAATTTGCCATGCGTGCGATACGCGCCGATCGTGCCGAACCCTCATGATGAGGGATCGGCGGCGCCGCTGCGTATCGGGAACGGCATGGGAAGGATGCGATGAGCGAACTCGATCACTGGCTGGACGCGCTCGGCGCGCAACCCACCGACCCACGGCTGGCGACGCTCGACACGCGGATCCTGGCGGGCGTTACGCAGCGGCAGGAGGCACGTGCCGCGCGGCGTGGCATCGCGCTGGCCACCGTCCTGGCGCTGGGGATCGGCATCATCGGCAGCACCCTGCCCGAGGCGCCGGCACAGGGCGCGGCGACGACGACGACGATCGGCGCGTCGGACTATGCCCCCGCCCACCTGCTGGATGGCTGAGCGATGAGCGCGATGCGCTATCTGCTCGTGGCGGTCATCGCCTTCGCCGCGGCAATGGCGGGGGTGTGGGCGGCGCGTGCCTGGCGCGCGTCGCCAGCGCATGGCGAGGGGCAGATCCACCAGCTGCTCCACCGCGACATGACGCTGGATAGCCGGCAGCAGCAGCGCATCGCGGCACTGGAGGCGCGTTTCGCCCAACGCCGCGCCGGACTGGAGGCGCAGATGCGCGCGATCAACGGCCAGCTCGCGCAGGCGATCGAGGCGGAACACGGCTATGGCCCGCGCGTCGCCGCGGCGGTCGATCGCTCGCACCTGGTGATGGGCCAGTTGCAGAAAGAGACGCTGCAGCATGTCTTCGCGATGCGCGGCGTGCTGCGCCCCGATCAGGCCGCGCGCTTCGATGCGACGGTGGCGCGCACGCTGACCGATCCTCCCTCCCCCGCGCCATGACCGCCAAGTGATCGACCCTGCGGGGGACACGTCGGACGCCGCGCTGGTCGGGCGGGCGCGGGCGGGAGACCAAGCGGCGTATCGCGTCCTGCTGCACCGCCATCGCGACGCGGTGTTCCGGCTGGCGCGCGGCCATACCGGCGGCGACGCTGGCGAAGCGCTCGATATCGTGCAGGAAAGCTTCGTTGCCGCCTTCGCCGCGCTGCACCGCTATGATCCGCAGCGCCCGTTCCGCGTCTGGCTGTTGCGGATCGCGCTCAACAAGGCACGCGACTGGTCGCGCCGGCGGACGGTGCGGCGCTTCTTCACGCGCGCGCAACCGCTCGATGCGATCGCGGACCCGGCGGATAGCGCGCCCACACCCGAAGCGGCGGCGCATTCCTCGCGCGAGCTGGCGCGGATCGAGCGCGCGATCGCCGCGCTTCCCGCGCCGCTGCGGCAAGTGCTGCTGCTGCGCGCGGTGGACGGGATGTCGCAGGCGCTGACCGCAGAGACGCTGTCGATTAGCGAGAAGGCCGTGGAGACCCGACTCTATCGTGCCCGCCGCGCGCTCTCCGCGCTGCTGGAGATGGCATGAGGGATGGCGCGCCGCCCTGCGTAAGAGGCGATATGCCCTCCCCTCGCGCCCCGATCGACCGCCGGTCGCTGTTCGCTTCTCTCGCGGCCGGCGCGCTGCTGCCCCGCATCGCCCCGGCATGGGCGCAGAGCGGCGATCATCGCATTGCCGCCCCGACCACCCTGAGCGGCGACACGATCGCGCTGACCGTCGCGGAGCATCATGCCATGATCGATGGGCGCCGAATCCACGCGGTGGCGGTCAACGGCACGATCCCCGCACCGCTGATCCGGCTGCGCGAAGGGCAGCGCGTGCGGATCGCGGTGACCAACCGGCTGCGCGAGGATACGTCGATCCACTGGCATGGGCTACTGGTGCCGTTTCAGATGGATGGCGTGCCCGGCGTCAGCTTTCCCGGTATCCGCCCCGGCGAAACCTTCACCTATGATATGCCGGTGCGGCAGGCGGGCACCTATTGGTATCATGGCCATTCCGGGATGCAGGAAGCGATGGGGCTGTACGGCCCGCTGATCATCGACCCCGCCACCCCCGCCGGCGCGATCGGCCGCGACGCCGACGTGCGCGAACATGTCATCCTGCTTTCCGATCGCAGCGCATCACACCCGCATGTCATCATGCGACGGCTGAAGCAGATGGGCGGCTATTACAATTATCAGAAGCAGACGCTGGCGGGGCTGATCGCGGGGCGCGACCAGCCGGCGCGGGATCGTGCGGACTGGGGCCGGATGCGGATGGATCCCACCGATATCGCCGATGTGACCGGCGCGACCTATCGCTATCTGATCAACGGCCATGCCAGCGAGGACAATTGGACCGCGCTGTTCACCCCCGGCGAACAGGTCCGGCTGCGCATCATCAATGCCGCCGCGATGACCAATTTCAACGTCCGGCTGCCCGGCGTGGCGATGACGGTGGTGGCCAGCGACGGCCAGCCGGTCCAGCTGGTCGACACCGACGAGTTCCAGATCGGCATCGCCGAAACCTATGACGTGCTCGTCACGCTGCCGGCGGCGCGGCCCTATGCGCTGGTGGCGGAGGCGATCGACCGGTCGGGGCTGGTGCGCGCCACACTGGCACCGCGCCCCGGCATGGCCGCGCCCATCCCCGCCCGGCGCGCGCGTCCGTTGCTGACGATGCGCGACATGGGGATGGATATGGCGGCGATGGACATGGGCGGGAACGGCGTGATCGACCTCAGCCAGCCCGCGAGCAGCGGCGCGATGGCCGGGCATGCGATGTCGATGCGCGATACCACGTTGCTGCCACCCACGGTTCGCACCGGCCCCGGCGTCGCCACCGTTGCCGCGATGCCCGCCGACCGCGCCGCCGATCGCCCGACCGGGCTGGAGGATGTGCCGCATCGCGTGCTGACCTATGCAGATCTCCGCGCGCGCACGCCCAGCCCGGATCGCCGAGCGCCCACCCGCACGCTCGATATCCATCTGACCGCGAACATGGAACGTTACATGTGGTCGTTCGACGGTGTGAAACTGTCCGATGGCGCCGCGCCGATCCCGTTTCGCCATGGCGAGCGCGTCCGCGTGACGCTGATCAACGACACGATGATGCCGCATCCGATCCATCTGCACGGCCATTTCTTCGAATTGGTCAATGGTGCGGAGGAGTTCGCCCCGCGCAAGCATACCGTCAACGTGCTGCCCGGAGCGACGCTGTCCTTCGACCTGACCGCCGATGCACTCGGTGACTGGGCGTTCCACTGCCACATGCTGATGCACATGCACGCGGGAATGATGCGGGTGGTGACGGTACGGCACGACGAAGCCGGCGGGGCGCCGGCATGACCATGTTGCCGTGGCTGCTGCTGCTGGCCGCCCCGCCGCAGCACGACTTGCCCGCCATGGACCACGCCGGGATGAATCATCCCGCGAGCCGCGAGACGACGCCCGACGGCGGCAGCGCGCCGCCGCCGGTGCCGGCCGACCATGCCGCCGACGCCCTCTTCGACCCGGTCGCGATGGCGCGGGCGCGCGCGGCGTTGCGGCGCGAGCATGGCGGGATGCGATACGCCCGCTATATGCTCGATCGCGCCGAATATCGCTCGATCCGGGGGCGCGACGGCTATCATTGGGAGGGCGAGGGCTGGAGCGGCGGCGATCTGAACCGCATCGCCGTGAAGACCGAGGGGGAGGGCCGGTTCGGTGCGCCCGTCGAGCGCGCCGAGGTGCAGGCGCTCTACTGGCGCGCGCTTGATCCATGGTTCAATCTGGAAGCCGGGGTCCGCCAGGACCTGCAGCGCGGCGGCCGCCGCCATGCGGTGATCGGGATCGACGGGCTGGCGCCCTATTGGTTCGAGGTCGGCGCGCAACTGTTCCTGTCGGATCGCGGTCATCTCGCGCTGCGGGTGGAGGGCAGCTACGACCAGCGCATCACGCAGCGCCTGATCCTGCAACCCGCGGTCGAAATCAACCTCGCCGCGCGGGATGACGCGGATCAACGGACCGACGCGGGGCCGTCGCGCGCCGAGGCGGGGATACGGCTGCGCTATGAGATCACCCGCCGCGCCGCGCCCTATCTCGGTATCCATTACGAGCGCAGCGTCGGGCGCGCCGGGGGAGACGAGGCGGCAGCGGCGAGCGTGATCGCCGGAATGCGGCTCTGGTTCTGATCGACGGCACGTCCCGTGCTCCAGCCAGCGCCGGAGCACGGGAGCGGGTCAGCGCCGGACGGAAGCCGTCGGGGCGGGTCCGGGCACCGGCGCGCCGCCCTGCGCCGCAACGGGCGGCGGCGACGCACCCGCGCCCTGCGGCGGCGGTGCGCCCGCGCCCGGAGGTGGCGGCGGCGCGCCGGCTCCGTGGGGCGGGGGCGGCGGGGGCGGGCCGACCTCCTGCACCGTGCCGTTCGCATCGACCAGATAGCGCGCCCGCAGCTGGCCGTCGTCATAGCGGCCCTGCACCGTCACCGGCGCCCCGGTGCGCAGCGCCATCCCATCGTGCCGACCGGCGTCGACCAGCGCACGCCCCGTCGCGTCCTGCACCACGAAGCGATCGCCATAAACCTCCGCGACGCGCCCCTTGACCGTCACCACGCCGCGCGTGTCGGCCAATTTTGCCGTCGCGGTCGCCACGGTCGGTGCCATCTCCACCGTCGGCCGCGTCAGCGACATGGCCCCGGCGCCGCCGGCCACGCCCAGCGCGAGCAGCGCCGCACCGCCCAGCGCCAGCTTCTCACGGCGCCCGATCTGGTTCATCATTCGATCAGTCATCGTCCAGTCCTTTCGTTTCCGATGACGTCCTTCTAGGCGGCACTTCGCCCATCCCCGCTGAACCGGAACGTTCAATTTCGGTTTAGAGAGTGGTCGTAGGAGCTGTGCATGCGTATCCTGTTGGTCGAGGATGATCGCGATCTGGGCCCCGTGATCGCGCGGGCGCTGCGCGAAGAGCGGTTTGCGGTCGATCTGGTCGCGGACGGCATCGATGCGGCACATCTGGGCGATACCGAACATTACGATGTCGCGGTGCTGGACCTGGGGTTGCCCGGGCAGGATGGCGTGGCGGTATTGCGGCAGTGGCGCGCCGCCGGGCGCGTGCTGCCCGTATTGGTGCTGACCGCGCGCGACGCCTGGTCCGACAAGGTCGCCGGGTTCAAGGCTGGGGCGGACGATTTCCTCGTCAAACCGTTCCGCGTCGAGGAGCTGGTGATGCGGCTGCGCGCGCTGGTGCGCCGCGCGAGCGGCCATGCGCAGCCGCGGCTGACCTGCGGCGCGATCACCTTCGATACGCAGACCGGGCAGTTCGAGCGGGATGGACTGCCCTTGCGGCTGACCGCGTTCGAATGGCGCGTGCTGTCGCAGCTGATGCTGCGGCGGGGCGCCGTGATCGAGCGGCTGGAGTTGCTCGAGCGGGTCTATGAGGGAGACGCCGACGTCGATTCGAACAGCCTGGAGGTGATCATCGGCCGGCTGCGCAAGAAGATCGGCAGCGACCTGATCGAGACGGTGCGCGGACGGGGCTATCGGCTGGCGTGCGGGGGCGATGATGAGGGGCGGGCCGGAGGGCAGGCGGCCTGATGCCCCGCCGGCGTTCGCTGCACGCGCGGATGCTGGCGCTGTCGATCGCCGCGACCGGGGTTGCACTGCTGCTTGCCGCCTGGGCGATCGGCGGGGTGCTGGGGCGGGTCGTCACCGAGGGCATCGACCGGCGGCTGGATGCGGAAATCGCCTTACTGGCCACGGCGATCGGGGTGGATGGCCGGATCGATCGCGCGCGGATCGTCGCGCGGGCGGCGGTGCTGGACGATGGCCCCGGCTGGCGCTGGCGCATCGAGTCACGCGATGGCGCGTTCGGCTCCACCGATCTCCCCATTCCCGACGATCCCGTTCCCGACGGCCCCGCGCCGCCCCCCGCGCCCCGGACGAAGCCGGACGAGCGGGCGCGCCTGCATCCGATCGAGGGCCATGATTCGTCCGGCGAGGGCTATCACGCGCGACAGGTGGTGATCGGCACGCCGCGTGGCCCGGTGACGATCACCGCCGCCGCCCCCCGTGACGTGATCCGCCGCCCGCTGCGCGGCGCGTTGATGCCGCTGCTGGCGCTGCTGGTCGCGCTGGCGGTGCTGCTGACCGCCGCGGCGCTGGTGCAGTTGCGCGTCGGCCTGCGCCCCGTCAGGCGCCTGCGCGACCAGCTTGCCGCGATCCGCGCCGGGCAGCGCACCCGGGTCGACGAGGATCAGCCAAGCGAATTGCAACCGCTCGCGCAGGAACTGAACGCCCTTGCCGAGGGCAATGCCGCCGCGCTGGCGAACGCGCGCGCCACCGCCGCCAATCTGGCGCATGCGCTCAAGACGCCGGTCGCCGCGCTCGCGCTCGAACTGCGCGACCGGCCGGACGCCGCGCGACAGGTGGCGCGGATCGACGCCACGATCCGGCATCATCTCGCCCGCGCGCGCGCCGAAGCGACCGACCTGCGCGCGTCGACCGATCTGTCCGCAGCGATCGCCGACATCGGGACGGCGGTACAACGGCTGCACGGTGATCGCGCCGTGTCGATAGAGGTGACCGGGGCCGAATCGCACCGCGTGGCGGTCGACCGGCATGATCTGGACGAAATGCTGGGCAACCTGCTCGACAATGCCGCGCGTCACGCGGCACGGATGATCCGCGTCATCGTGTCCCAGCCCGCCGGAGACGCGCGCCGGCTGACGATCACGGTCGCCGACGATGGCCCCGGCATCGCCGCCGCGGAACGCGAACGGGTGGCGCAACCGGGGGTGAGACTGGACGAGCGCGGCGATGGCCATGGCTTCGGCCTGGCGATCGCCGGCGATCTGGCCGCACGCTACGGCGGCACGCTCGTGCTCGATTCGGCGGAGGGCGGCGGGCTGGCGGCGCGGCTGACCCTGCCGTCGGTGATAGAAGCTGGCGCCGGGGCCCCCGCGACGGCCCATTGATGCTTCCCCGGCAGGGGAGGATATGCAGGTCATCGGCCAGCGGGGACGGTCCGCCTAGCTTTCGCCGCGCGACACCGCGTCGCTGGCGGGTGCCATGGCGGCGGTCCGATCCAGCCGCCGCACCATATCCTGCGCCAGCAGCGACAGCGTATCGTCGCGCGCGCCCATCACGACGATCCGGTCCCCCGGCCGCGCCACCGCGATGCCATGCGCCGCCGCCGCCTCGCGATCCGGGATATGCAACGCCTGCCGCCCGGCGCGGACGATATCGGCGGCGATATCGGCACTGGTCACCTCGCGCACGACCGTACCGCCCTGATAGACCGGATCGGGCAGGATCAGCAGGTCATCCGTCGCCAGCCGCCGCGCGAACATGTCGACCAGTTCGGCTCGCATCATCTTCAACGGGCCATAACCGTGCGGCTGGAACAGCGCGATCACGCGCCCGGGGAAGGCGTGCAGCGTATCCAGCGTCGCGGCGATCTTGTCGGGATTATGCCCGAAATCGTCGATCACCGTCACCCCGCCGCCCGCACCGACATGGTCGAAGCGGCGGCGCAATCCGCTGAATTGCTCGATCCCCGCCAGCGCTTGCTCCAGCGCCACGCCCGCCGCCAGCGCGGCACCGATCGCCGCCAGCGCATTGGCGACATTGTGCCGTCCCGGCACGCGCAACACGACGCGGCGGACCGGCTGTCCACGATGATGCAGCATGAAGCGCGCGGCGAATTCGGCTTCCTCCACCGCATCGGCGAACAGGTCCGCCGCCGCGTCCCGCAACGAGAACGACGTCACGCGCGTACGCGGCAGCGTCATCGCCAGTGCGGCGGCATCGTTGTTGTCGGCATTGACGACCGCAGTGCGCGCGCCGGCGACGAAGGCAGCGAACAGCCGGTTCAGTTCGTCGAGCGACTTGTGGTCCAGGCTGACGTTGTTGAGCACCGCCACCTGCGGCCGATACAGCGCGATCGAGCCGTCGCTTTC
>Ga0233425_10003560_pt1 | contig 27997 bp, 24 predicted proteins | sample Watercolumn_Towu_2_FD_181712 | JGI IMG/M metagenome (GOLD analysis project Ga0233425, IMG submission 181712) | Freshwater microbial communities from Lake Towuti, South Sulawesi, Indonesia - Watercolumn_Towuti2014_140_MG | ecosystem: Environmental > Aquatic > Freshwater > Lake | place...
TGATAACAGGGACTTTGATGACCTGATCGACCAGTATCTCGCCCTTGGGGTAATTCCTGAGCATGTTGACATAGATGCATTCAGAAAAGACTTCAAGGCTGATCTCTCCGACTTCCTGGAGCCTCTCTACGGCAGGACAATAAAAGAGATCAATTTTGCGGAATATCTCGATACTGTCACTCATCTCGCAATAAAGCACAAGATGAAGATCCCTTCAGACCTTCTGCTTGTGAACAAGGCAATGCTCACGCTCGAAAACCTCGGCAGAGAGCTCGATCCTGACTTTGATTTCATTGCAGCTGCAGAACCTTATGCAACAAAGATACTGAAGGAGAGGATGAGACCGGGCAGGCTCTACGACAAAGCGCGCAAGAATGTGATGGACTTGAGCGAGTTTGCATTTGTATTCCCGAAACAGATTAGGCAGGTCGTTCAGAAGATACTGAGGGACGAGCTGCATATAAAGATGACACATATAGGACTCGACCGCTTCATACGCGATATGGACAGATCGAGCAACCGCATTGCCTTCGGAATGATAATAAGCGCCATACTTCTTAGCTCTGCAATAATGCATGCTACCGGTGCAGGCCCAACCTATATGGGCATATCAGTGTTCGGAATGTCTGCCTTCTTTTTTGCTCTGCTTTTGGGAGTATGGCTGATCATCTCTATCATACGGTCAGGAAGACTGTAGCCCAAAGTCAGCTATCGCCTGCAGCACTATACTTGATCCGTTATAAAGGTCCTCGATCCGGATGAACTCTTCATGTGAATGCACATTCTGCATGCCTGTGGAGAGATTCAGCGTCATTATGCCGTGCTGGTGAAATATGTTCGCATCCGATCCGCCGCCTGTCACAACATGCTCGGGATCAATGCCGCATTTTTCAAATACCAGATCCATATAGAGAAGAAATGGTTCCTTCTCCCTGATCCGGAATGAGAGGTATTCCTGTTTTTCTGCAATATCGATCTTTGCCTTCAGCTTCTTTGCAACCGACCTCGCAGTGCCGAATATCCTGTTCTTTGTCGATCTCAGGACAGAATCGTTATGCCCTCTGACCTCACCTTTTAAAAGAACTTCCTTAGGCACAACATTGGTGGCAGTGCCGCCGCTTATGATGCCGATATTGGCAGTTGTTCTGTTGTCTATTCTTCCGTCAGGGACAGAAGATATGATCTCCGCTGCTGCTCTTATTGCGCTTATTCCCTTTTCCGGCTCTATGCCTGCATGCGCAGGCCTTCCTGTGATGCGCATCTCATAGGTGACATGCGTGGGCGCAGCCACGACTATCTTTCCAACAGGGCCGCCGGAATCGAGAACGAGCGCATACCTGCTCCTGATTTTACTGAAATCAAGGTTCTTTGCCCCGCAGAGTCCTGTCTCCTCGGCAGAACTGAATGCTATTTCGATATCTCCGTGGGGCAGGTCCCTCTCTCTTATGACAGTCATCGCCTCAAGTATCTGTGCAATGGCGCTCTTGTCGTCAGCCCCCAAAACTGTTCCGCCGACAGACCTTATCACCCCATCCTTTACTGAGTATCTGATCCCTTTTGTCGGCTCGATAGTATCCATATGCGCACTGAGCAGCATGGGCTTTGCATTTTTCAGGCTTCCTTTTTTTGATGCTATAAGATTGAAGGAGCGGTCATATTTCTGTCTTGCAACCCTGAAACCAAGCTTCCGGAGCCTGACAGTCAGAAATTCACCGATCTCTCCCTCTGCAAAAGAAGGAGAATTGATATTGATAAGGTCAGTGAATGTCTTGATAATCCGCTTCTTGTTGATCATATTGATTTCTCCGCCTGAACTCAGATGACACGCAAACTTCGATCTTACGCGAATGCCCCTGAATCTATTTGTCCAGCTCAGCTATAAGCATAGTAAAATCTCTGAGAGCTGAAGGTATGCTTCTGTAAAGGACAGAATAGTCGATCTCTTCATATTCATGAACAAGAATATTTCTGAGCCCCGCGCTCAAGGAAAGATTTCTGCTCAACTCAATACTTATTATCCCAAGTTCTCCTGCCCTAAGGAATGATGATCTATAGGTTGAAGGAGGGGCCTCACCTTTGGATGAAAGCAGATGCATTATAATGTCACTTGCATTCATTATAAGCAGTTCAAGAATCCGTTCGATTTCATAGTGATGTGCCATGAATTCATCAAAAGTAATGCCTTCATGCCGGCGCAGGTCCTGCAGATAGTTGGCGATAGCTGAAAGTTTTCTTTTCAGAACATCAGGCGACATTGCGAAATCTCTCTACAAAGTCTTTAAGATGCTCTGATTGTAGTCTGCGGAGTTTTTCAGTATCAAAGTAAAGATTGAATGCCCTAAGACGCTCATTTGCAAATAGATCAGGTAGACTTTCATACAAAGGCTTTCCATAAGAAAATATTTCATATAGCAGGACCGGATCGGTATTGACCGAAAGCACCACAAGGTCTATCTCCCGGTCATCGAAAAGTTTTCCCATCTCATTTATCAGATCAAGCTTTGATATTATGCTGCCTGCCCTCATTTTAACGGCAATATCAATATCGCTTTCCTGACATTCCGTGCCTTTTGATGCCGAACCAAAAAGCACAATGAGATCAATTCCAGAGCTTATGCAAAAGTTGTTCAATGCGTGCTGGTCCATGGAATTATCATAAAAATGGGTAAGAATAATGTCAACAATTAAGCTGTATTGAGGAACACTGGACTCTCCGAAAATATCTACACAATGAACCTTGTTGGCAGCAAGATAACAGGGGGAGCTAAACTCACATGGACAGTCAAGAGCACCAATGAGTTTGACATTCAAATTATTGTTCCATTTGCCTAAGGCGGGCATTTGCCGCATACAGATGCAAAGAGCGTTGTACTGAGATATCTGTCCCCACGGTCAGGAAGGATGACGACTATCGTGCCTTTCCTAAGCTGCTCTGCCATCCTGAGCGCACCGTACATTGCAGCACCGCTGCTCATTCCGACAAAGAGCCCTTCCTTGAGAGCCAGTTTGCGGGTCGTCTCAAAGGCATCTTCGTCATTCACATTTATCTTTTCATCGAGCGCATGGGGTGAATATATCTTCGGCACAATGGACTCTTCCATGTTCTTGAGCCCCTGTATCCTGTGTCCGAGGAACGGCTCGACCCCCACAACCCTGATCTTAGGATCATGCTCCTTCAGTCTCCTGCCTGCACCCATGATCGTGCCTGTAGTTCCCATGCCTGCCACGAACATGTCCAGCTTACCGCCGGTCTGCTCTATTATCTCTCTTCCCGTCGTCTCGTAATGAGCTCTTATGTTCGAGCTGTTGTCGAACTGGTTGGGCATGAAATAGTCGTCAGGATGTTCGGAAAGTATCTTATGGGCAAGTCTTATCGCCCCGTCAGTGCCCTCATTGCCAGGGCTCAGCACAAGCTCTGCACCGAAAGCCTCAAGCACCTTCCTTCTTTCGAGGCTTACGCATTCAGGCATTACGAGCTTGATGCGATAGCCCTTTGCAGCGCAGACCATGGCAAGTCCGATGCCGGTATTTCCCGAGGTGGCCTCAAGGATCGTGTCGCCACGCTTGATCCTGCCGGCATCTTCCGCATCCTTTATCATGTAGTAGGCGATCCTGTCCTTTACAGAACCGCCGGGATTGTTCCCCTCAAGCTTGGCAAGAATGGTCACATCAGGCATCGGGTTGATGACCTCCATCCTGACAAGCGGAGTATTGCCTATGCAGTCAAGGACCCCCATTTATATCTCCGCTATAAATATCATTTTTTGCCTGAGACCTCTTTCAGGTTATCGCAGGCGTTTCTGTTGCCCATATCGCAGGCCTTTTTGAAATCGGCTATTGCCTTGTTGAGCAGTGCAACCCCTCTTGAGGCATAGGCATTGCTGTCATCTGAACGCATCGAAAGGACTCTGTTATAGTCTTCTATTGCCTGGTCATATCTGCCCATGCTTCGGTATGCAATACCCCTGTTGTAGTAGGCCTCTATATACTTCGGGTTGATAGCTATGACCTTTGTGAAATCATCGGCAGCCTTCTCATGATCACCTTTTCTGAGATAGGCAAGCCCCCTGCTGTTCAGGGCATCGAACTGCTGGGGACGGGCTGCAATAACCCTGCTGAGGTCGCTTATCGCCTGCTCATATTTGCCTTTCTTATAGTAGGCCATAGCCCTGTTCTGGTATGCCTCAGTAAGATCAGGGACCTTCGAAATGACAGTATTGTAATCTTCTATGGCCTTATCGAACCGGCCCTCGTTGTAATGTTCATTCGCCCTGTCAAAGAGGGCCTGGACATCAATATCAGCAGCAAAAGAGGCTGAAGCTGCGGAAAGGATCAGACAAATCAGGCTGATGATCATTCGTTTCATCGGGATCTCCATTAGTTTAGTGACTGCTCAGGCATTGATTATAGCAGATGCGAAGTCCTTTGATGTTCCGAAGAAAGTTTATCTTGCATAATGGGGCCCCAAGTGATAAAAAGAAGATATGAAGAGCATCTCCGCATTGCTTCTCCTGCTGTCTCTCGTTTCATGCGCACATGTCATATCACGAGAAAACCGTGAAGGCGCTGAGACAGATATCCCCTTCTCTGCCCTGAGGACTGCCCCTGACAGATATTTTGACAGGCTCTTCATTTATGGAGGAATTATCGCTTCCAATTCACAGACAAAGGACGGCACCGAACTTGAGATAGTCCAGACCCCTCTTGACAGATGGGGGAATACAGTGACAAGGGATGTCTCAGAGGGTCGCTTCATAGTTACAGCAAAGCGCCGCCTCGATCCAATGATATTCAAAAAGGGCCGTGAGATAACAATGTCCGGAGCGCTGCGGAGGACCATGACAAAACCGCTCGGTGAGATAGATTATGTTTATCCGGTATTCGAGGCAAGGGAGATCAGCCTTAAGTCCGAAGAGGTCTATCCGTATCCGCCTGACCCGTACTACTCCCCGAACTATCCATATTACTGGTACGATCCCTGGTTCAGGCCTCATCTCTATTTCCATTTCATAAGATAGCCTGACAGCAAAGACCATCAGCAAGGAGGCATTATAGAATGCGAACTAATTCCAGGATTATTTACGGTCCGATTTATGCGTTGCTCTTTCTCCTGACAAGCTTAACTCCAGCCTCCGCATTCAACCCAAATCCTCCTGCAGCCCCTGTCAGGCTCATATTCATACATCACTCCACCGGTGAGAACTGGCTGGCAGACGCCAACGGCAGGCTCGGAATATCACTAAGGAACAACAACTACTTTGTTAGCGACACCAACTACGGTTGGGGGCCTGACAGCATAGGGGACACCACAGACATAGGCCACTGGTGGAACTGGTTCAGGGGGCCCAACAGCACAACATATCTCCCTGCATTATACAGCGAAGGGGGCAAGCACTCCGCTTATTCCCGCCTTTCTTCAGCGCCTTCAGGAAAGAACCAGATCATAATGTTCAAATCCTGCTTCCCGAATTCAGCTCTTCAGGGCAGCCCTTCGGACCCTGTGCCTCCAATAGGCAGCAATCCTCTCCGCGGAGAAGACAGCAGTTCTGTCAACCATACCGTTGCAAATGCAAAAGGCATCTATATTGACCTGCTTGAATATTTCGGCACAAGACAGGACAGGCTCTTCATAGTCGTAACAGCCCCGCCGCTGAGCGATCCGACATATGCAGCTAATGCCCGCGCCTTCAACCAGTGGCTGACAAATACCTGGCTTAAGGACTATCCCCATAACAATGTGGCTGTCTTCGATTTTTATAATCTGCTCACAACAAACAACGGAGGTCCAAACATCAATGACCTGAGAAAAGAGACAGGGAACCATCATCGTCTGTGGGACAATGTCATCCAGCACAGAACCGACGGAGACGATGACCCAAGTCCCAACACGCTCGAATACCCGAGCGGAGACGACCACCCAAGCCAGGCAGGCAACCGCAAGGCAGCTGCAGAGTTCGCTGAACTTCTGAACATATACTATCACTGCTGGAAAGGGACTGGAGACTGTCCGCCATACGGTGATTCGAATGCAACATCACTTCAGGCAAAAGCAGTCTCTCCTTCGCAGGTGATGCTCTCCTGGAGGAACCGTACAAATGGAGAGACAGGTTTCAGGATAGAGAGAAAGACCGGAAACTGCAGTTCCGGAGCTGCATGGTCTTTGCTCGATACTGCAGGAAAGAACGAGGAAATCTATATAGATACCACTGCATCTGCCGGCAGTACCTATTCATACCGCGCAAGGGCATTTAAGGGGGCAGCAAACTATGCATACTCCAACTGCTCCTCCGCTGCAACAGGAGCTGCAGGAACACCATCTGCCGTCGAAGACCTGAAAGCAGTGTCTGTCTCTTCATCCATGATAAGACTGACATGGACAGACACTTCGGGTTCAACTGATAATTTCAGGATATACAGAAAGAAAGGGAGCAATGCATGGGCTCTGATTCATACGACTGCCGGAGCCGGCACTCTTCAATTCGATGATACCAATGCAGCTGGAAATCCTGCAGTGACAGGTTACAGTTATTATGTTTCAGCATGCAATGCTTCGGGTTGTTCACCGACATCAGCCATTGCTGCAGTTCCGTTCAGGCCTTCTGCATTGACAGCCACTGCAGACTTCAATAACCAGCTATCCCTCTCCTGGCAGGAAAACAGCAACTCAGAGACGGGATTTCAGATATTCAGGAAATCCGGTGCCTGCTCATCAGCAGGGGCATGGACCGAACTGATTGCACTGAACGCAAATACATCTTTCTTCGTAAATACAGGACTGGCAACAGGTACAACCTACTCTTACAAGGTGAGGGCCTTTATCAGATCTGATGTCCAGCCCTATGCCGACGGATATTCATCATGGAGCAGCTGCTCAGAGGCTACTGTGCAGTGAAAAAAGGATTCCGGGCAAGCCGGAAATATAGGACATTATTTTTAAATCTTTCAATGGCTCAACAGACTTACTTCTGAATTGCCTGGAACTCGATGACCTTTGTCTGTTCCTGATGGTGCATCATTGACTTGCCGTCGAAGACAGCCCCCTCTGCCACAACAAGCTTTGAGGTGAATATCTCGCCGTAGAGCTGGCCCTTTGACTTGATCTCTATGATCTCCTTTGCCTTGAGGTTGCCGTCGACCCTGCCGCCGACCACTATACCTCTAGCAGCAATATCGCCCTTGAGCTGGGCCTTGTCACCGAGCACTACCCAGTCTGCAACTATATTGCCCTCAACTGTCCCGTCTATCCTGAGAGTTCCTTTGGTATCAATGTCGCCTTTAAAGGTGGAATTCTCACCGATAAAGGATTCGAGCTTTTCAGTATTCTTGTGAAACATCATGATCTCCCTTCAATATAGGCTGCCGGGTTCATCGGCTTTCCGTCCTTCCAGACCTCATAATGGACATGAGGACCTGTTGAATTGCCTGTAGAACCTATATAGCCAATGATATCGCCCCGCTTCACCTTCTGCCCGACCTTAACACTCAGCATCTTGTTATGTGCATAGTAGGTAGAAAAACCAAAGCCGTGTTCTATGGACACAAGATTGCCGCTGCCGCCGGACCATTCTGCAAAACTGACAATGCCGTCTGCAGTAGCCCTGACAGGCCTGCCCGGGTCAGATGCAATATCAACACCTGTATGAAACTGAAGGGCTCCGCTCCTTGGATGCTCCCTGTTTCCGAACTGGGAGGTTATGCGGCCGTCAGAAGGCCATCCCTTTGGGGTAGAAACATAAAGATCTCGCTGCTGGCTCAAATAATCCTTTATATCTCCGACAGTTTCCATAGTTAACTTAATCTGATTCTTTAAGCTTTCCATGTCTATGGAGCCGGTATCGGAAGTGTCAATGTTCTGAAGAACCTTTTCCTTTGACTTGAATGCAAACAGCCTGCGGAACTCTGACTCTGCCCTCTTCAGGCCTTCCATTGTAGACTGCATCTCGATGAACTGGGAAGAATAGTAGTTCAGCCTTTCCTTCATCCTGTGGTACTCAAATGCATTGACTGCTATTGAAAATACATATACCGTACCGATGAACCATAAAATCACAGAAACAAGCACGCCGATAGACGGGACTTTGATGCTTACGGACTTTCTGTCAGTGTGAGGAATAAGCATGATGGTTATCGGAGTAAAGGCCCTCTTCACCAACCTCTTGAGCTTATACATATTTAACCCCCTCAATGCCCTTTTCAATACTGCCTATCTGATATGCCTTGTAGCCTGCCTTCTTAAGAAGTGAAACGGCAATATCAGCTTCTCCCCTGCCTACTATCATCGCAAAGCCTATGCCCATATTGAATGTCCTTCTCATGTCCTCTTCAGGAACATTGCCAAGCTTCTGCATCACATCAAATACAGGAAGAACAGGCCATGAGCCGTCCTCAACAACTGCACCGAACCCTTTCGGAAAGACCCTCGGCAGATTACCCGGGATTCCGCCGCCGGTGATATGCGCCATCCCCCTTATCTTCACCTTGCCTCTAACAGCATTATAGGCCTTCACATAAAGCCTGGTAGGTGTAAGGAGCTCTTCGCCCAAGGTCGAGCCGAATTCAGACATATGCTTCTTCACACTCATTTTTTTATGATCGAAGAATATCTTGCGGACAAGGGAATAACCGTTGCTGTGTATTCCGCTTGAGGCCAGACCGATTATTGCATCGCCCTTTTTGATCTTTGAACCGTCAATGATCTTTGTCTGATCAACAACCCCGACAGCAAAACCTGAAAGATCATATTCACCCTTATCGTAAAAGCCCGGCATCTCTGCAGTCTCGCCGCCGACAAGTGCACAGCCTGACTCTCTGCAGCCGGCTGCAATGCCTTTTATGACATCAGCCGCCTTCTCCGGCTTAAGCCTGCCGGTAGCAAAATAGTCCAGAAAGAAGAGAGGTTCAGCCCCGCTTGTGAGAATGTCATTTACGCACATCGCAACAAGATCAATGCCTACTGTGTCATGCTTGTCAGCCATGAAGGCTATCTTCAGCTTGGTGCCTACCCCGTCAGTACCGCTGACAAGAACAGGCCTCCTGTACTTCTTTACATCCACCTTCACAAGCGCACCGAAAAGGCCAACTCCAGTAAGCACCTCCGGCCTGTAGGTCTTCTTTACCAGCGGACCTATAAGGTCGACAAATCTGTCGCCCTCGTCAATATCAACGCCAGCCTTTTTATAGGTTAGTTTAAGCATCTTTTTCATAAATGAGCTTTTGATCGGAAGGAAAACTTATGTTTTATGTGTTAATATTTTGCATAAAGAGCCCCCAAAGAGCAAGCGCATTTTGATTTTATATAACCATTGATATATTAATCAAAGCCGTAATATTGAGATGAACCAATATCAATCCTGGTTTGTGCTGAATATCTGCTCAAACTGCTGTTCGATCCTGCAGAATATATCGAGCACCTCAGGATCAAAATGGTCAGGGGATGTCCTGCCGTCGCCTTTTGTAATTATATGCATTGCATCCTCATGGCTCAATGCGTCCTTGTATGACCTGATATTCCTGAGGGCATCATAATGGTCAGCAAGGGTGACTATCCTTGCCTCGACAGGTATATCCCTGCCTGCCAGCCTTCCCGGATAGCCGTTACCGTTCCATTGTTCGTGATGACATAGAGCGATCGAGCTTGCCATCTGAATGGTCGGATGCGACGAGCCGGAAAGGATCTTGTGTCCCATAACAGTATGCTCCTTCATCACCTCCCGCTCTTCATCTGTCAGAGAGGTCTTCTTCAGAAGCACCTTGTCCGGAATGCCTATCTTGCCTATATCATGCAGCGAGCTTGCAACTGCAACAGTTTCAATAAAGTCCCTGTACATGTTCATTGCCTCAGCTATGCACTTAGAATACAGCCCTATTCTCGAAATATGTGCTGCCGTATAGCTGTCCCTGAACTCCGCAACAGCAGAAAGCCGCTGTATCAGCTCAAGGCTCAGCTTAGTGGCCATCATTGCGGTATCTTCAAGTTCGCGGGTCTTCCTGAGGACAGTGTTTTCAAGGGTTATAGTGTAGTTCTTCTCTGCCCGGACCAGCCGCTGACGCTCAAGTCCCCTGTTTATTGCAGCCAGCAGATAGTCCTGACGGAACGGTTTTGTCAGAAAACTGAATGCCCCCCTGTTTACGGCTTCGACCGCAACATCAACATCCGCATTGCCTGTCATCAGGATCACCGGGATCTCCGGATCAATGCGCCGTATCTCGTATAGGAACTCAAGCCCTGAGATGCCCGGCATTCTTATATCAGTCAGAACAAGACTGATATCCCCTTCACTCACATGCGGCAGTGCCTCCTCTGCAGTTTCAGAAACTATCACAGAGTAGCCCTGCTTCTTGATCAGCGAGGAAAGGTACTGACGGATAGGCAGCTCGTCGTCAACGACGAGTATTGATCCTTCAAATTCGTTCATCTGACAATAGCTGAAGCATTCCTTTTAAATTCTTCATGAGGTTTATAAAGCAACTATAGTTTAATACATTTCCCTGTAAGCAAGCCAATCAGGCAGGCAGGGCAGTTAGTCAACAAAAACCGTTTCTGATACAATACTCACATGACAATGATACTTGTTTCCAACGACGACGGAGTACATTCGCACGGCATCGTAGCGCTCTTCAGAGCGATGCAGGAACTTGGGGAGGCCTATATTGTTGCACCTGACCGTGAAAGATCAGCAGCAGGCCATTCACTCACGCTTGACAGGCCTGTCAGGGCTGAAGAGATAAGAGAGAATGTCTTCAGCGTCAACGGGACTCCCACTGACTGCGTAGCAGTAGGCATAAACAAGCTGCTTCCGAGGAGGCCTGACCTTGTCGTATCCGGAATAAACAGGGGTGCAAACCTCGGGGACGACATAACCTATTCAGGCACGGTCTCTGCAGCGATAGAAGGCACAATATACAATATCCCGTCCATCGCATTCTCCCTGATAACCGGCAGGCATTACCACTATGAGACAGCAGCATATTATTCAAAGAAGATAGCCGAATATGTGCTCGAACATTCGCTTCCGTTCGACACACTGCTGAATGTGAACTTTCCAAACCTCCGCGCCAATGAGATCAAAGGCATTAAACTGACGCGCCAGGGCAAGCGCATATATGAAAACTCCATACAGGAGACCTTCAATCCCTGGGGCGAGAAGCATTACTGGATCGGAGGCGGCAGGACCTTCTGGGAGCATGGCGATGAGGCAGACATGGAGGCGGTGCAGGATGGATACATATCCATAACGCCTGTGCATCTCGACCTTACAAATCATGCTGCGCTTTCTTTTCTGAGGGAAAAATGGGATGTGTCAGACATGATGGAGAAGCAGGATGAAAAAATATGATGTCATTATCATAGGGTCTGGCCCGGCTGGTATCTTCACTGCACTTGAACTGCTGAAGTCCGAAAGATCGCTGAAGATACTCATTATCGAGAAAGGCCGTGATATCACCCAGAGGAGATGCCCCTCAAAGGAACGAAAGGTCTCCTGCACAACCTGCAGGGAATGCCACCTGCTTAGCGGCTGGGGAGGCGCGGGTGCATTCAGCGACGGAAAGCTCAGCCTCTCGCCTGATGTTGGAGGATTTCTGGCGCGCTACATGGACAGGAAAATGGTCCAGTCCATGATAGATCATGTTGACAGCATCTATCTCGATTACGGAGCACCTCACGAAGTGTTCGGCGACGATCCTGCAAAGATCCAGGATATAGAGAGGCTCGCATCAAAGAACAATCTTTCGCTCATACCTTCAAAGGTAAGACATATTGGAACCGACAGGTGCCTGAAGGTGCTCAGAAAGATGAAGGACGATATCAGCAAAAGGGTCGATATCATCTTCAGGAGCGAGGCAGATCAGATACTTACGGATGAGAACGGATATACAGGGGTAAAACTGAAGGACGGCAAGTCCTTTGCTTCAGATTTCCTTGTGCTTGCACCCGGCCGTGAAGGTTCAAAGTGGCTCGAAGATGAGGCAAAGAGGCTGAAGCTTACTCAGCTTAAGAACCCCGTCGATGTAGGAGTGCGTGTCGAGCTTCCGGCATCTGTACTTGAACCCCTGACAGGCATAACTTATGAGCCGAAGCTCGTCTTCTATTCAAAGAAGTTTGATGACAGGGTCAGGACCTTCTGCGTTAATCCCTATGGCGAGGTTGTGAAAGAATATCTCAAGGGCATATGGACTGTAAACGGACACAGTTTTGCTGACAGGAGGACAAACAACACCAATTTTGCACTGCTCGTGAGCACATACTTCACTGAACCATTTGATGAGCCGATATCATACGGAAGATACATTGCCCAACTTGCAAACTTCATAGGCAAGGGAGTTATTGTCCAGAGGCTCGGAGACCTCCATGCAGGAAGGCGCTCAACGCCGGAACGCATTGCAAAAGGGATCGTAAGGCCGTCCCTTTCTGACGCAACACCAGGAGACCTCAGCTTCGCACTGCCATACCGCTATCTTTCGAATATACTTGAAATGCTCGAAGCATTAGACAAGATCGCACCCGGTGTCAACTCCCGCCATACCCTGCTTTACGGTGTTGAAGTGAAGTTCTATTCAATGCAGCTCAAGCTCTCAAACAGCCTCGAGACAGAAATAGGAAATGTCTTTGCAGCCGGAGACGGCCCGGGAGTGAGCCGCGGGCTTATTCAGGCATCAGCATCAGGAGTTATTGCAGCAAGGGAGATATTGAGGAGGAGATGAGAAGAGGCGGTTCGAGGGTTCCGCGTTTCAAAGGTTCATGTTAAAGATTTTTCAGGCAATTACTTTATACCCTTGAACCCTGTTTTTTAAACTATGGACTACGAAAAACTCAGAGAGCATATGGTCAATACCCAACTGATCCCGCGCGGCATCAAAGACCGCCGTGTTCTCGATGCAATGCTCCGTGTGCAGAGGCACATCTTTGCCGGTGAGCATAACCTGACCAGGTCATATGACGACATGGCGCTCCCGATCGGGGAGGGACAGACAATATCTCAGCCTTATATGGTCGCAATAATGACAGAACTCCTCGAACTGAAGGGCAGAGAGAAGGTGCTCGAGATCGGGACCGGCTCCGGCTATCAGGGGGCAGTGCTCGCAGAGCTCGCAAAAGAGGTCTATACCATAGAGCGCATCGGACTGCTTGCCGAAAAGGCCGAAGAGATATATCGGATGCTGTCTTACGACAACATTCATGTCATAACCGGTGACGGCACCCTCGGATGGCAGAAAGAAGCGCCGTTCGACAGGATAATAACAACTGCTGCATCTCCGGGACTGCCTGAACCATTTCTTGAGCAGCTGGCCATGAACGGGATCATTGTAATACCTGTAGGAAGCCGATATTCACAGACGCTTCTGAAGATACGAAAAACAGAACATGGATTAATAGAAGAACATCATACACCATGTGTTTTTGTGCCTCTAATAGGAGAATACGGATGGAATGCGGATGGCTAAGCTGTTATTTGTCTATGTATTCGAGCTCAAGGGCCTCAGCAGCAACTGAACGGTTCCTGCCAAGCTGTTTTGCCCTGTAAAGCGCAAAGTCTGAACAACGGATCAGTTTGTCCTCATTATCGACCTTGTCATCAGGCATACCAGCAATACCGATGCTGACCGTTATCCTGCTGCTGACACCGCTGAACGAGAACTGCTCTATCGCATTTCTCATCCTCTCTGCTGCCACCTTGGCATTGATCCTGTCAGTGCTCGGAAGGATGACCATGAACTCCTCGCCGCCATATCTTGCAGCAGTGTCGATCTCCCTTATGCTCTTCATTATTATCTCTGACACTTCCTTCAGCACAGAGTCTCCGGCATTATGGCCAAAAGTATCATTGATCTTTTTGAAATAGTCTATATCGAGCATCAGGAGGGAGAATGGCGTTGAGTAGCGTTTTGCGCGCTCGAACTCTCCGCTCAGCACATCATGGAACCTGCGCCTGTTATAAAGTCCGGTAAGCGCGTCCGTTATTGCCATATAATTGACCCTGTCCAGAAGGTCCTCAAGCTGCTTGTTCTTCATCCTGAGCTCGTCCTGGAGTGCCTTTGTCCTGAGGGAGGCATATATCCTCGCATTGAGCTCAAGTTCGTTGTAGGGCTTCGGGAGGTAGTCGTCTGCGCCGATCTGGAGTCCTGAGATCTTGTCCGAAAGTTCCTTCTTAACTGTGAGCATGATGACTGGGATGCCTTTTGTGGTCTCCTCAAGCTTAAGCCATCTGCAGACCTCGTAACCGTCCATGCCCGGCATGATGACATCGAGCAGGATTATATCAGGCTTGTCATGCTTGACCGACTTGATGGCATTGATCCCATCCTCGGCATGCAGTACCTCGTAACCTGTCTTTCTGAGCAGCTCTATCGTAACCGAGGCCTGTACAGGATCATCCTCCACAAGCAGAACCTTGGCCTTAGCCATCTGTATCAATACCCCCCATCACGGTTAAGATTAACAATTAAACATAAGATATTCAAGTAGTTTGGGGCTGTTGTTCTGCTTTCTGTTGCCGGAGACCCCGGCGCGGTCAGCACCTTCAAAGGCTGCTTGCGATGATCTGGCCAGTGTCCTCAGAGGTGAGATGGATGTATATATGCTGCTCAAGCCGGTTCAGCCCTGCGCCTGCCCTCTTCCTTGCCGCATTGCATATCTTCCTCAGCACATCAAATCTTTTCCCGTAGTAGAGCCACGGCAGCAGGTCAGCAGGGTCTGCCTTTGTGAACGGCGCTGTCTCGGAATCTGCTATCCCTGCCTTTCTGACAAGGCTCACGACATCGAATATCCTCGGCCTGTCCTTTGTCCATAGTGCCAGCCTGAGTATATCCTCCCAGCCTGCAGCAATATGAATCCTGTCCACATCCTTCCTGCCTACAGCTACGGCAGAAGATACGATATCCTCTTCCGCCCTTATATATCTGCCGTCATCAAAGTTATAAAGCCCTTTATGGGCAGTCCTCGATATCTCATCAGAGAAGATCACGACCTCCCTGACATCAGGGCTTCCGGACGGTGCGCACCTGCCGGACTGTTCCTTCATCAGATTATTTGAGCCTCAGGACAGCAAGGGCCTCTATATGGAATGTGTTAGGGAAGAAGTCTATCATCTGCACAGACACGATCTCATACTTGTCCTTCAGTTTTTTAAGATCTCTTGCAAGGGTCGAAGGGTTGCACGATATATAGAGTATCGTCGCGGGCAGGGCCTCAAGTACTTTCTTTGATACCTCTGTTGTCATGCCTGGCCGCGGAGGATCAAGTATGAGCAGGTCAAATTTCCTGCTGATCCTGTATTTTTCGGCAGATGATCTTATAAATCTGCAATTCTTTATATTGTTCATCTTCAGATTGCGGCTCCCGTCCTCAACAGCATAAGGGTTCTCCTCAACAAGAACCACCTCTGATGCATGCGAGGCAAAAGGCAGCGAGAAATTGCCTGCTCCTGCATAAAGGTCCAGCACTGTCCTGCCCTCAAGCGGCAGGGATCTCTGAAGAACGGAGTCTGCAACCCTCCTGTTCAGCTCCCAGTGCGCCTGAAAAAAGCTCCATGGCGACACTGTATATTTGAGTCCGTTCAGATCGAAAAGGGCATACCCTGCCCCTTCGAGAAGCGTCTCATTAAAGGCAATGCCTGTTATCCCTGCATCCCTGAACTGTTCAAGATTGCCGGGTGCAGCTCCGTCCCCCCTGAGAAGGGCTGTCACTGTCTCGCCTGAGGAGAGGAGTATCTCCCTGAAGGACTGATGAAGATTTCTGTCCCTGATCTCACGGAACACCCTGTTCATGTTCTCGGTCATAAGCGGGCATGATTCGAAGACAACGACATCGCGCGAAGACTCCCTGAAAAAGCCTATTGCACCTTCTTTTGATATCTTGAGCTGCGCCCTGTGGCGATAATGCCACTGACTGTCAGTAAAGGAAGGACTGAGCTCAAGATCAATGCCCCCAAGCCTCGACAACGAGTCAAGCAGGACTTCCTCCTTAAGGCTGACCTGCTTCTCATATGTCATATACTGCAGATGGCAGCCTCCGCATATTCCGAAAACAGGACAGCCGGGCTCGACACGGAACTCTGACGGCTCGAGTACCTGTGATACGGTTGCAACAGAATAGTCGCGCCTCTTTTCAGTAACAGTCACATCCACGACCTCTCCGGGTATTGCACCCCTGATGAGCATAACCTTCTCGTCACGGGCTATGCTGTATCCTCCATATGCAGGCAGTGTAGCTTTTACTATCAAGTTGTTTATTCCTTTCCTGCCAGTTTTCTGATTATTGCCTTGAGTTCTGTAAGGTCTGATGATTTGACAACATATGCCTCAGATGCCCAGACAGAGAAATCATCACGGTAGTCATAGGCTGTGGACATAATTATCGGGAGTCTCGGCTTCTTCTCCTTCATCTGCCTCAGCACCTTAATGCCGTCTATGTCAGGAAGGTGGATGTCAAGTGTCACAAGGTCAGGCGAACTGCTCTCGAACTTTTCGAGCCCTTCCTGGCCGGTCTCGGCAGTGATTATCTCATAACCCTCATCTTCGAGTTCCTCCTTGTAGAGCCTGAGCAGACTCTGGTCGTCATCAACAATAAGTATCTTCATATGCTCTCCTCCTTTATCGGTAAATAAACCTTGAATGCAGTGCCTTTGTCAATAATACTGTTCACTTCTATGCGGCCTCCGTGCTCCTGGATTATCCTGTGGGTTATGGCAAGTCCGAGACCTGTTCCCGAGGACTTGGTCGTGAAGAACGGATTGAATATGGAGGTGAGCTCGGCATCAGGAATGCCCTTCCCCGTATCGCTTATCTCCATGACAGAATCATTTTCCTCGGCATATGTCCTGACATATATCGTGCCTGTTCCGCTAATTGACTGCATAGCGTTTGTGACTATGTTCATGATTGCCTCCTTAACTCTGTTGGGATCAACAAAGACATCCGGAATATTGCCGTACTCCCTTACAAGCGTGATGCCCCTGTCCTCAATATCAGACATCATAACCTGAAGGATCTCGTCAGAGAGAATGTTAAGATTGACGATCTCACGGGCAAGCCTGACCTCCTTGACGAAACCGAGTATTTCCCTGAGTATGCTCTCGAGTCTTGAAACCTCTTTTACTATTATGCCTGCATATTCCTTCAGATTTCCGTCGAGTTTCTTCTCAAGCCTCTTTGCGAAGCCTCCTACAGAGACTAGCGGGTTTCTGATCTCGTGTGCGACCCTTGCCGCCACCTCTCCGAGGGCAGCCATCTTTTCTGTCATGACAAGCTTTTTCTGCAGGTGCTTGAGGTCCGTTACATCCCTCACTACATGGACAGAACCGATGAACTCGCCGGCCGAATCGAAGATGGGAGAACTGGAAGTGAGGAACGTGCCGTTCAGATGAGGGTCCTCTATCTCCTCAATATATGCCTGCTTCGTTGTGACAGTCTTTCTGTGAGGGCACCTGTGGTACGGTTCATCAGTGCCGTGGAAAAGCTCATAGCATTTTTTCCCGATTATCTCCTCCTGCCTGAGACCGAGCCGTTTTACAACTGCCTTGTTAATTTTCTGAACAACATAGTCCTTGCTGTTGAAATATACCATGTCAGACATGGACTCAAATATGTTCTCAAGCTGCTGCTCTGCCATGGTGACCTGTTCAAAGAGCCTTGCATTCTCTATCGCAGCCGCAACCTGGTTGGAGAAGCTCGAAAGGAACTGCATGTCATTGTCTGTTATCTGCTTGCGGTTGAAATAGTTGTCCACCCATATAAGCCCTATGACCTTATCCCTCGATATCAGAGGGACAACAGCATATGCCTGTGTTCCGAGCTGCTGTATGATCACTGCGTCTGAAAGCATCTCCTGTTTTACGTCAAGAACATTGAACGGAATTCTATCACTTACGGCCTTTGTCAGAACTGTATGCTCATCGAGGGATATCTCGATTCCTACGGTCAGCCTCTCGAGGAAGGAACTGGTATGCACAGGATTGACTATTATTTCCTGCATGATGTCTTCAAGCGTCTTGTGTTTGAGAGACATATCATCCCATACTTTCCATGCCTCCTCAGGGGTTGCAGGCCCGACGCCCATCACGCCCTTAAGCGTTCTTCTCGACTCGTCAACAAGGAACAATATGGCCCTGTTGAACCCCATGCCGTCGCTCATTGTGACAGCGGTCAGGACCATCCTGAGCAGTTTGTCGAGTTCAAGAGTACTCCTCATGGCAGAAGAGATGAAGAAGAGCCGCGACATCTCCTGATTCCTTCTTATAAGGTCCTTTTCGACCCTCTTCTTCTCGGATATGTCCCTTGATATGCCGCAGATGCCGATCACATTTCCGGAGGCATCCTTTATGGGCGACAGTGTAAGGCTCACCTCTATCAGGGTGCCGTCATTTCTCTTTCTTAGGGTCTCGATGTCCTTAAGTATCTCTCCTGACCTGAGATGTTCTATGTACTCCTTCTCCTTCTCATTAAGGAATTCAGGAACGAACGGCAGGAATTTGCCTGAAGCCTCGGCAGCACTGAAACCGAAGATCTTCTCTGCTCCAATGTTCCAGGAAGTGACAATGCCGTTCATGTCACTGGTGATGATCGCATCCGCAGAGTTGTCTATGATGCTTTCGAGATAGTCCTTTGTCTGGATCACCTCGCGGTAAAGACTGAGGGTCTCTTCCTGATAGAGCACCCTCTCAGTGATATCCATTATGAATACAACGCATTCAGAAACCTCACTCTGCTCATTCCTTATGGGATAGGCAGTCAGTTCGGCGTAGTTGACTCCCCTGGATTGTGTGATAGTATTAATATCGCCTGTCTCGAATGTTGATTTGGAGGCACAGTGAGGACATATTCCTATCCTGTCATGGAAGACGTCGAGGCTGCTTCTGCCGATAAGTTCGGGATTGGAGATGCCTACCCATTCTTCAATATACTTGTTGGCTGAGGTTATGACAAAATCCCTGTCGAGAGTTATGATCCCGCCCTGCACGCTGTCAAACAGTATGTTAAGGCGTTTCTTCTCATCAACAGCCTGCTGCTGCCTTATTATCTCGTTCTCGTATATCCTTGCCTTCTCGATAGCTATTGCAGAGATGGATGCAAATCCGGAAAGCGTGCTCATGTCATCTGTACTGAATGGTATGAGCGTCCCGCTTGCGTCATATTTGTCGTATAGGCTGAGAGTGCCTATAACCCTTTCTCCAACGATCAGGGGAACGCATATGGCGGTCTTGATATCAAGCCCTGGCAGCTTCATGTTCGATGCTATCTTTGAGGCATCCTCAACAAGCATCGGTTCTCCATGTTCTGCCACCCAGCCTGCAATGCCCTCGCCCATGGAAAGATCAAGGTCAGACTCTTTTTCCCTGGACAGTCCATATGATGCCTTTATCCTCAGAACATTCTCCTCGATCAGGCGGATGATGCATCCTCTCGAAGAGACAAGGAGCGAGACCTCCTCGCTCACCTTTCTCAGCAGCTGCTGCAGGTCCAGCAGAGAAGTAATGGCCCTGCTGAGATCAAAAAGGACCGCCATTTTCTGTATCTGCTGCCTCGCAGCCGCATACAGTTCAGCATTCTGGATTATATGGTCAGCCGTGTGCGCAACGATCTTGAGGATGTTTATCTCTCCATCCGAGAACCTGTACTCACTCCTGTTCCTTATGACTATCATGCCGTTGCATTTCCTGTCCCTGATTATCGGTACGGCAAGACCACCGTCAATGCCCGTCCATACGGCATCAGCAGAGTCCATCAGATCGGATACCTGCTTCTCGCTGACAGGCATGCATACAGATTGTTCAAGCTTCTCCGGATCATTTGATGCCTCCAGACAGAATGACTTCCCATCCGGCCCCGGCATGTATATTGAGCAGCTCACATAATTGAGTTTTTCGGCAAGAGTCCTGACTATATGCTCAAAAGCGTCCTTTCTGTCCAGGGTCGCCCCTGCCATGCGTGTTATATCAAGCACCAGTTCGGTCTCATCAAGTCTTTTTCCGAGTCTTACTGCCGAGAGCTCAAGGTCTGCCACCATCTCATTGAATCTCTCTGAAACCACACCGAACTCATCATTCCGCTGCATGCTTATCCTGTACGAAAGGTCACCATCCTTGATTCTGGAGGTCGCCTTGAGCAGCTCAGAGATAGGGGAGGATACAGCCCTGCGGATACTCACTATCAGAAAAAAGGCAGTTACAGTACTGAATAGTATCAGCAGGACATGATAAAAGATCATCCTCTGCCTGACCTCTTCTCCGGCTGCGACAAGATCAGAGACGGTATTTACAGCCCTTTCCTGCATTGCATCGATCTTCGAGATGATCTCTATGGTAAGCGGGTCAATTTTTCCCATAAGCCGGGTAATGTCAGGGTCTCCGACAGGTTCTCTGTTGTTAATGACCAGTTCTGCATGCTGGAGCAGTTCCCCGAATTTCAGTCCGAGAAGATGCATATCCTGATGAAGGTCCCTCTTTGCGCTGAGCAGTCCGAAATTCCTGTATACCTCAATAAGTCTCTTTTTGAAAAGGCGCCGGTACTTCGGGTCGCCTGTAAGCCCCCAGTCGCGCACATTGGAGACAAATTCATTAACATTTCTGTCGAGCTCGCTTATTATCTTCGACTCTTCGCTGACAGTCTTTATTGCAGAAAGGTGCATGTTCATCTTTTCGAAAATGAACATGGTGCCGATGGCGAATAAGGCTATCAGCAGAAGGAAGACCGACAGCATCAATAACATTCTTGTGCCGAGCTTCATATCAGGCCTTCTGTTCCAGTCTCCTGTAGAGTTCGATATATCTGTCAGAAGCAGCGTCCCATGAGAAATCCTGTAACATCAGAGACCTTGCAAGCTGGCGCATCTTTGAAGGTTCAGCATACAGACAGAGGCCCCTTTTTATGGCAGCTGTCATTGCATCAGATGAAAACTCATTAAAGAGCACCCCTGTCCCGCTGCCGGAGAGGTGGTCATAATCCGTTATTGTGTCTGCAAGGCCGCCGGTCCGCCTTGCAACAGGCAGTGTGCCGTATCTCATCGCTATCAACTGGCCTATGCCGCAGGGTTCATACCGCGAAGGCATCAGGAAGAGATCAGCCCCTGCATATATAAGGTGCGCAAACGGCTCCTCAAATCCGATATGTACATATACCCTGCCCCTGTGCCTTTCTGCAGCTGCCGACAATGCAGATTCATAATGCTCCTCGCCCTTTCCGAGCAGAACAATATTGATGCCGAGGGAGACCATCTCATCGATTGATTCAAGAAATATATCGAGACCCTTCTGGTATGACAGCCTGCTCACTATGGCAGCTATCGGGGCCTTCTCTTCCCTGAATCCGGCAAGCCTTGCGAGGCGGCTTCTGCATACTGCCTTTCCTTTGATGTTGCCTGCATCATAGGCAGCAGGAAGATAAGGATCATTTGCAGGGTCCCACTCATGGTAGTCTATCCCGTTGGTTATGCCATAAAGATCGTCCATCCTTGTACTGAGAACACCGTCCATGCTGAATCCGTGCTCAGCCGTAAGGATCTCATGGGCATAAGTGATGCTTACAGTATTAAGCGTATCGGCATACAGAAGCCCTGCCTTCAGAAGGCTCATCCTCCCGTAGAACTCGAGGCGCGCCGGAACGAAGAAATCCCAGCCGAGTCCTGTATATGTCATGTTGAATGCATCGTAGTTGCCCTGATATCCGAGGTTATGTATCGTAAAGAGCGTTGATGTCCTGCTGAACTGTCTCTGGCCTGCATACAGCGTCTTGAGATAAAGCGGGATCATGCCTGTCTGCCAGTCATTGCAGTGGACCACATCAGGAGATATATCAAGGGCCATGCAAGCTTCAAGTACTGCACGGCTGAAGAATATGAACCTTATGGCATTATCGCTGTATTCGGATGAAGCGGTTCCATACAGTTCAGGCCTTCCGAAGAACTGGTCGCATGCGATGAATATGGCCTCGGGACATTTCCCCCTGCCGTATGTGAATATCTCCCCCTCAAAAAGGAAATTGCCCATCGGCACGCTGATCTTTATGCCGGTATCATTCAGCCTGAACCTGGACCTGACAGATCCGTAAAGTGGCATGACAAGCGATGCCTTCAGTCTCTTTCTCCGGAACTCCTTCAGCAGGGAGCCTGCAACGTCAGCAAGGCCTCCCGTCTTTGCGAAGGGCACGGCCTCGGAGCTGGCAACAAGTATCCTCATATCCTCGCTTCTCTCATGAACTTTGCAGACTCCTCAGGAGGAGTAGGATTGATATAGAAGCCTGATCCCCACTCAAAACCTGCTATCCTTGTGAGCTTCGGCACAAGTTCTATATGCCAGTGATAATATTCGTTGACCTCATCATAGAAGGGCGAGGTATGTATGACAAAATTATACGGAGGATTGTCGAGTATCCTGTCCATCTGTCTAAGCACTCTCTGAAGCATCTCGGCAAGATCGCCGAAGTTCTTGTCAGGCGGGCTGAACATTGATTCGTGCCGCTTCGGAAGTATCCAGGTCTCAAACGGTGAACGCGGGGCAAAAGGCGCAAGCGCAACATAACCTGTATTCTCATAAATGATCCTCTTGCCGTCTGCAAGCTCCTGGCTGACAACATCGCAGAAGATGCAGCGTTCCTTGAACTCATAATACTGGCGGGCAGCATCCAGCTCCTCCTTGACAAGCTTGGGAATGATCGGCAGCGCAATGATCTGTGTATGAGTATGCTCAAGGGTTGCGCCTGCTATCTCGCCTTCATTCTTGAAGATCAACCCGTATCTGAACCTCTGGTCCTTCTTCAGGTCGGATATTCTCATGAAAGCGGCCCAGAGAACATCCTCAACTGCCTTGCGCGGCATTGTAGAGAGCGAGAGGCTGTGCTCAGGCGTCTCCACAATGACCTCATGCGCACCGACCCCGTTCATCTTGTCGAATATGCCCTCTCCGGTCTTGTTGAGATCGCCGTATATCTGAAGCGCGGGGAACTTGTTGGGCATTACCCTGAGTGTCCATCCGGGCCCGTTTGCGGCAGAACCAGGAGGCCTGAAGGCCATAATTTCCGGCGGGGTCGTATACTCATTGCCGGGGCAGAAAGGGCAGAAGCCGCCCTTCTTTCTCTGGGCGGCAGACACGAAGTCATTCGGTCTCTTGCCCCTCTCGATCGATATGATGACCCACCTGCCTACGATGGGGTCTTTCCTGAGCTCAGGCATACTTCCTCCTCAACAAAAAAATATATATACAGAACATGGTTAGCCCTTCTGTTTAGCGGTTATTATATCACATAATATCATTGTACCCATGAAACAGACCTTCAGGGAGAGACTGCTTAATGACCCGTTCGGGGACCCGTGCCTGTATGTCAGATTTGCAAGGGAAAAAAGGGCCATCCTCTTTGATATCGGAGATATCAGGCCGCTGACCCCTTCAGAGCTCCACAGGGTGACCGATGTATTCGTGTCTCATACCCATATTGACCATTTCATCGGGTTTGACCTTCTTCTAAGGATAATTCTGAGGCGGGACATTCCTCTCAATATATACGGACCTGCGAATATCGTCAGCAACATAGAGGGCAGACTTGCAGGGTACAACTGGAACCTGATAGAGGATTACCCTACGGTAATAAACGTATACAGCTTTAATGGAAAGATCGCAAAACATTTCAGGTTCAGGGCAAAGAAGAGGTTCAAAAAAGAGTTCCTTCACAAACAGGCTTCAGACGGTATGCTTCTTGATGCCAGGGATTTCTCTGTAAGGGCGATCGTACTTGACCACGGAACACCCTGCCTCGCATTCTCACTTGAGGAGAAAAGGCAGATAAGCATAGACAAGGACAGGCTGCTCAAAAAGGGGCTTAAGGTCGGCCCCTGGCTGACAGAGTTCAGGGAGATGGTTACAGAGGGGAAAATTGACGGACATATCATCATAAGCGGAAGGCGCAGGAAGGTATCAGGCCTTATGGATATAGCAAGAGAGGGACAGGGGCTGAAACTGTCATATGTAACGGATATCGCGATGAGCTCAAAGAACGAAAAGAGGCTCATCCCGTTCATCAAGAATTCCGATTTCTTCTACTGCGAGGGATATTTCTCGGAAACAGACAGGGAAAGGGCCATAGAAAGAATGCACCTGACCGCCTCTGAAGCCGGACGGATAGCAAAAAAGGCTGGAACAAAAAGACTCGCCATCATGCATTTCTCGCCTAAATACTCAGATAATCCTGAAATGCTGGTCAGAGAGGCTGAGGCAGCCTTCGGCAGAAAGGTGACTAAGGGCCCCCTCAGGCGCTGAGACAGTCCTCTCTCCAGAGGCAGTCCTCCTGGCTGCAGTGGCCTGCCAGGGCAGTTCCAAAGCAGTCAAAGTTCCCTTCAGCCTTCTGTATGGATTTGATGATCTCGTCCTTCTTCATCTTGCCGACCTTGATGTCATGCTGCTTTGCCATCTCCTTGACCTCTTTAAGCGTCATAAGGGACCTCCTTGATGTTTTTTATTATATCGGCATGAGATGCGGTAAACCTTAGACCCGGATCAAAAAAACTTAAAAATAACTGTTTGATTTATAAACGTTTTTATTGATAATTTGGTCAGATGACTATCTTGAGGCTGATGTCAGCTGCTGCTGCGGAATGGGTAAGAGCACCAACAGATATCATATCAACGCCTGTTTCTGCTATCTCGCGCACATTTGAGAGTGATACGTTGCCTGAGGCCTCAAGCGCAACGCGGCCCCCCACGACTCTGACAGCTTCAGCCATGTCCTGCACAGACATATTGTCCAGCATTATGATATCAGCCCTGGAGTCAAGTGCCTCCTGAAGGTCGTTAAGGTTCTCGACCTCGACCTCGATCTTTGCAAGATGGTGTCCGCCCTTTGCAAGCGCTACAGCCTCAGAGATGCCGCCCACAGCCTCTATATGGTTGTCCTTGATAAGAATTCCGTCAAACAGGCCGTATCTGTGGTTCACTCCGCCGCCCATTCTCACTGCATACTTTTCCATGAACCTGTGGCAGGGGGTGGTCTTTCTCGTATCGAGTATCCTCGCCTTTGTCCCTGAAACTGCATCAACGAACTGTGAGGTCAGTGTTGCGATACCGGAGAGCCTCTGAAGGATATTGAGACTCGTCCTTTCACCAGCAAGAAGCATTCTCGTCCTGCCGGACACTTCTCCAAGCACATCTCCCCTGCGCACCTTTGCCCCTTCAGACATGAAGGTCTTGAACGATACGGAAGGGTCTATGATGCGGAACACCTCTTTCGAAAAGGGGAAGCCTGCAAGCACAAAATTCCCTTTGGCTATAAAGAGGGCCTTTGCCTCACTCTCCTCGGGTATTATCAGTGAAGAAGTAATATCTCCATGCCCTATATCCTCTTCAATGGCATGGCGAAGAAGCTGTGTAATGCCTGCAGGTATTTCCATCAGTCCCTGGCCCCTTTCATCGAGAGCATGCGACTGAGGTTTTCGGACACCTTTTCGATCTTTGTCATGCAGTCATTATACTTTTCCCGCTCTTTTGCAACAATGGCATCAGGCGCCCTCTTTACAAAATCGTCATTGTTCAGTTTTCTGCTGAGAAAGGTCTCTGTCTCCCTCAGCTTTTCGAGCTCCCTGTTTATGCGCTCGATCTCAAGATCTATATCAAGGAGGCCCTCCAGAGGCACATAGACCTCAACATGTGTCCTGACAGCAACTGATGCCTCTTTTGGCCTGACCACCTCAAGGCCGATTGCCGTAAAATCTGCGCGGCTGAGCTTCTTCATGCATATGATGCTGCCATTCAGGACATCTTCGGCAAATGCGCTGTTCGTCCTGACCATTGCCTTAAGTTCAAGCGACGGTGATATGTTCAGCTCTCCCCTTATTGTGCGCACAGCTGTTACAGCCTCCATCAGCACTTCCATGCGCTTTTCTGCCTCATCATCTTTAGGGATGTCTGCAGGATATGCAGCATTGACGATGCTCTCACCGTCATGCGGAGCTGTCTGCCAGATCTCTTCTGTAACGAAAGGCATGAAAGGATGAAGGAGTCTGAGGGTGCGTTCAAGGAGATATATGAGGCATTCCCTGACAGCTTCCCTGTTCTCGGATTCTTCGTACAGCAGGGGCTTTACCATCTCTATATACCAGTCGCAAAGCTCATGCCATACGAAGGAATAGAGCGCTCCGGCTGCATCATTGAAACGGTACTCATCAAGCGCCCTGCCAACTTCTTCAGATGCAGCAGAAAGCCTGCTTATTATCCACCTGCTCCCAAGATCAAGGGCCTTCATGTCAGGCACACTCACAAGACGGCTGTCACCGGCATTTGCAAGAATGAACCTTGACGCATTCCAGAGCTTGTTCACAAAGTGGCGGTATCCCTCAACTCTCTCCTCCGAGAATTTAACATCCCTGCCCTGTGCGGCAAAGACGGCAAGAGTGAACCTGAATGCGTCAGTTCCGTATTTGTCCATCATTACGAGAGGGTCGATCACATTCCCTTTGGACTTGGACATCTTCTGGCCGCTCGCATCACGCACAAGCGCATGTATATACACGTCCCTGAACGGCACCTCTTTTCTGAAATGTATGCCCATCATCATCATCCTGGCAACCCAGAAGAATATTATGTCAAAACCCGTGACAAGCACTGATGTCGGATAGTATTTCCCGAGCTCTGCTGTCTCAGCAGGCCAGCCGAGTGTCGAAAAAGGCCAGAGCGCAGAAGAGAACCATGTGTCGAGAACATCCTCATCCTGCCTCAGGTCTGAGCCGCCGCATTGCGGGCATCTCCCGGGATCATGCCTGCTCACAATGACCTCGCCGCATCCGCAGTACCATGCAGGGATCCTGTGGCCCCACCATATCTGGCGCGATATGCACCAGTCCTTTATATTTTCCATCCATGCGAAATAGGTGTTCTCCCACGACTTCGGGACGAATCTTGTTTCGCCTGACCTGACAGCATCAATTGCCTTCTCTGCAAGCGGACCGACCTTTACATACCACTGAAGCGTAGGGAGAGGCTCTATAACGGTCTTGCATCTGTAGCACTGCCCTACAGCATGGCTGTGCTTCTCCTGCTTTTCGATAAGGTCTGCATCCTGCAGATCCTTTATGACAGCCTTTCTGCATTCATAGCGGTCCAGCCCTGCATATTTTACCCCTGCATTTTCTGTCATCCTTCCGTCAGGCGCTATGACTGTTATAAAAGGCAGCGCAGGAGACTGTCTTTTTGCCGTGGCCTCGTCATTGAAATCATGAGAGGGCGTCACCTTCACTGCCCCGGTGCCGAACTCCGGATCAACAGAGGCATCCGCAACGACCGGTATCCTTCTTCCTGTGAGCGGAAGGTCTATTGTCCTGCCTATGGCATTTGCGTATCTCTCATCAGAAGGGTTAACTGCTACGGCAGTGTCACCGAGCATTGTCTCAGGCCTTGTAGTGGCAACAACAATATTGCCGCTTCCGTCTGAAAATGGATACCTTATATATGTCAGCCTTCCGTCGAAATCCTCATGCTCGACCTCAATATCGGAAAGTGCTGTATGGCATCTCGGGCACCAGTTGATAAGCCTGTTGTCGCGGTATATGAGCCCCTGTTCGTAAAGACTGACAAAGACCTCCCTGACAGCTTCAGACAGTCCTTCGTCAAGAGTGAACCTCTCCCTTGTCCAGTCGCATGAGGCCCCAAGCCTTTTGAGCTGGTTGATTATCCTGCCGCCGTATTCGGCCTTCCACTTCCATACCCTGTCAATGAACTCTTCCCTGCCGAGGCTGTGGCGGTCTATCTTCTCTGCTGAAAGCTGCCTCTCGACAACATTCTGGGTTGCGATGCCGGCATGGTCCATTCCGGGAACCCAGAGCACATTATATCCTGACATTTTCTTCCGCCTGATGAGTATGTCCTGCAGGGTGGCGTTAAGCGCATGTCCCATATGGAGCGTTCCTGTGACATTAGGAGGAGGGATAACAATCGAATAAGGTTCGCCCTGATTCTCAGGGTCTGCAGCAAACAGTCCCTTCTCCCTCCAGAAGTCATACCATTTTGTCTCTGATGCGTTGGGG
>Ga0233425_10003562_pt1 | contig 27989 bp, 37 predicted proteins | sample Watercolumn_Towu_2_FD_181712 | JGI IMG/M metagenome (GOLD analysis project Ga0233425, IMG submission 181712) | Freshwater microbial communities from Lake Towuti, South Sulawesi, Indonesia - Watercolumn_Towuti2014_140_MG | ecosystem: Environmental > Aquatic > Freshwater > Lake | place...
ACGGACGATGTCTTCATCCAGGCCCTTCGGGGCCTTTTCCGATTCGATATCAGTCGAGAACCCGTATTTATAGGCGTCAACATCAATCGACTCGACAGCCGCAACGGTCTCCTTAAGAGCCGCCATTCCTCTTCTCCTCATGACACCGGGTCCGCTTGCTCGCCGAGCCATAGCCCCGGTGGAAAATCGCGGACATCCTCAAGGTAATGTTGTGCAAGAACGGCGCCGGCTCGCTTCCGCTACTCCTTACGCCGCCTCCTCCGTTCACCCATTTTTCTCCTCATCCCCAACGCCTTATTGGACGTCAAGCCAGATTAGCGCCAGCTTTCTGACAAAGGCAGGGAGCCTCGCGACAATTGTCAGAAATACTCCCGACCTGCCCTCTGTGCAGCCACTAAATCCAACTCTGCGACGCCCGTCCTCCCCGACGCGCTAGATGAGATCCGACATGACGCGCGTTGCACGTCGCAAATCCGCGAACGAAAGGCCCCGTTTGTCCGGCCTCAGCCCAAACGAAACAGAGATGCGCCGATCGCGCTAGACCCTTCGCGCGAGCGAACGCAAATAGCCCTGCATGTCGTCCGCGAGCTCGGTGTCGATCGCAGGCGCGGCCTTTAGCAGCAAATTCGCGACGAAGGCTTCGTCATTGCGCGGATCTTCAAGCGCCTCGCGCAGGATCGGTAAATTGTCCTCGATATGCGCGAGAAAAGAGACGCCCTTCTCGAGCGTCTCGCTCCAGCGCTCGCGATGCCATTTCGCGAGAGGATACATGATCTCATGCACAAAATTTGACTTTCGGGCCTTTTCGAAAAAGCGCAGCCCGGCGTTCCAATTTTCGCGCGCGCGTAGAGGCGGCGGCGGGATATCCTGTAGCAACATTTTCTTGGCCGCCTGCCCAACGAAATCCTCAAGACTGACCGGCGCATCGATTGTTGCGCGAAAATACCAGAGCGCGTTGGAGCCAGGAAACTCCTTCCCATAGGTTGACGTTAGCGCGTTCTCGACCTTGTCGACCGAAGCGCAGTCTCCTTTCAACGCCGCAGTCATACAGAAGGCGAAGATGGCGTCATTGCCGACGCCTATCACGATGTCGCTGTTAAGTTGGGCGGCTTTGAGTTTCGGCGTTACGCCGTCAGGCGGAGGGGAAGCGTCGCCGGCGCGCACCGCCGTTAGGAACGCCGTGATCTCCAACCATCCAGTAAAGTGTGCGATGAATTCGTCAGCATCCACGCGGACAATTGCGAAATTTAGAGGCTTCTTGCGGACCTGCAGCTCGGCCATGTCAGTCATCGCAGCACCTGATTTCGATTAATGCGGCACGTCGGCGGCGGATTTCACTTCTTGCTGCGCTCATCAATCCGAAGTGATCATCACCTCTGGGGCCCCGTCCGAGTCGTCAAACCCATCCTCCTCGGCAAGTTCGACGCCAGTCAAACAAACATCTCCATCGTCCACAACGATGGTGATTGGCGTGAGCTTCTTGCCTTGGCAAGGGCCGATGAAACAATCGCCAGTGTCCAGATCGAATTGTGCGCCATGATGGCCGCAGGTAAGGAAATTGCCCTCCTCGTCCAAAAATTCTCCGGGGTTCGCATCGAGCCGCTCGCCCATATGCGGACAGGCGTTCTCAAAACCAAAGAATTGATTGCCTTTTCGTGTGATCAGAATGTGCCAAGGCTTCGGCTCTCCGGTCGATTCAATCCGCATGAGCGAAAAGCCGGAAGCTTGGCCATCGTCGATCTCTCCATTTTGGCAAATTACATACAGCTCGCTCATGTTCCGGTTTCCTAGCTGGCGTTACGCGCCGTCGTCCGGCGCATAATCCGTGCAAGCGGCGAGCCAGCCGCCACGAAGGTCGCGTCTTTCACGCTTTTTGCAAAAAGGTTATTTCTGGGTCCCGTTTCGACTGAAAGGGAGGAGCCATGACCGTCATCGAGCACGATTTTGGACTCGCGGATCGCTTAACCGAGCGGCGCTTTGCGCGTCTGCTCGAGCTCGACGCGCTGCACGAGGCGAATATTCGCTCCAATCCCTTGCCCTATCTTGAACGGGCGAGCGAGCGCATTTTTCGGCTGCGGGAAGTGCTTTACGATGCGCTTGCAGCAGCCAAAGCCACGTCTCCGCAGGGCGCTTCCGAGACCGGCAACGTGCTCGTCGACGCGGCGGAATATCGTCGCCTAAGAGAATGTCTCGCAATCCTGGAAGCGGGCTTCGCCAAATTCGGAGAACTCGACGACGCCTTGTAGCAAGGCTTGAATTGAGAAGGCCCGCAGCTCTGCGATTTGGTGAAATGAAGCTGTTATAATCGCGCCTACGTCGCCAGCCGCCGCGGCGAAGCGCTCCCAGCATTCCTAGCGCGATAGTCTCGAATTCAGGCGGTCTCTTTTGCTTCAACCGGCGGCTCCCATTTGAAGACTTCAGCCTTTGCGCCGCCTGGAAGCATCGAGAATCCGGAGGCGTCGAGGACCTTTGAAAGGCCCTGCCCCTCGCCGGTCGACAGGCTAATGTATATGGGAGCGGCGCGCGAGATCAGCGGATCAAACAACATCTTAAACACGCTGTCGTCACGATGCGGCGACGCCACCGCGGCGAGGCGGACGTTGATTGTCTCTTTGTTAGAAAGCGCCAAGTCGAGAAGATCGCGCTCAGCCAAAAGGGCGCCGACAATCTCCTTTTCCGCGTTCAAGACGACCGTAGAACAATTGCTTGAACAACATTCCATCAGCCGAGAGAGCGCACGCTCCTGATCGGCGTCGCTGTCGATCGAAACCGGGACATCGGCCGCGACGCCTCGAAGCAAGTCCCATATTCCCTTCATGTCGCTGAGCGACGCCTCCCTGCAGGCCAGTTCCGACACTTTCTTGCTCCCTCATCGAGATGCTCGCGCAAGGCGATAATGACAGGAAGCAATTTGCATTCCCGCTTGCGCGACCGCGGCGCGCAAGAGCAGGAGATGACCCGAATTATGGCAAGGGATTTGCGACATCTGCACTTCAGACGAGCTGAGGACCAAAAATGAGCGATGAAGGTTACTTCGTTGACTGGGACGGAAATCTACGCAGCACAGACGATCCTGGCGGCGGCTATCTGTGCGAAGTCGATAAGGTCGCCCGCTACGTCGCGATTATGACGAAGAGCGGCGCACTGGTGCATGAAGCCACCTATTACAAAGCTCAGGACGACGTCGCCAAAGCGGGCATCAAGGCGCCTCTCGTTCCAGGGTCACACCCCTGGGGTAGCAAGGCAGACGGATTTTGAGCGTGTTCAGGAGAGAAGGGAGAATCCTTCGCCATGCTGCCCACGACTATTCTCATTAACGAACGCCCGCGTTGCGTCGTGCGTCCAACCGACAACAAGGATCTCAATCGCTTCTTGCGAAACGGCAAAGGCTTTCTGCTGGCGCAAGCGCCGGAGGGGAAAATCACGCATCGGCCGGCAAGCGATCTCGAAGTCTTTTATTGGCGGGAAGCCTTGGCGCTGCACAAAGCCTGGGGCGGAGATGACGAGAACTTCTTTGGAGTTCCGCTCCCCGAAGAAGAAGCCGCAAACAGCTAGCTCGCGCCTCGGTTTTGCCGCTGAATGCGCGAGGGCGACAGTCTCAGCCTACATTTCTAATGCATGCCAACTGGAGCCGGCGCCCAGAACGCATGCCTAGCGTTCACTCCTCCATGCTGGGCGCAAGGATGACTTCGGGAGGAGCGCCGGGACCCTGGCCATCCAGAAATTCGACGGCGCTCACGCGTGAGAGGCCGCCGTCACTCTCCATGAGCACCACGGCTTCTTGAGGCAACTCAGCGAGCCTATTCAACAGTTCTCCGACAGTCATCTGAGTTCACTCCCCGCCTGTCCTAAGGCTATTCCCATCGCCCGCATCGCCGTAAGACAGATCATCCGGGGTGAATCATAATCTCCATCGTGTCTTCGAATTCCTCATCGTCGTATAGCTGCGGCTCCTCTTCGCTCAGTTCCACGCCACAGAGACAAATATCGCCATCCATGACGACGATCGGAATGGGCTCCAGAGCTTTATCCTTGCATGACCCTTTAACGCAGACGCCGGACTCGATGTCGAATTCCGCCTTGTGCCGGCCACAGCGCAGGCGCGTCTGGTCGTCGCTGAAAAACCTGCCTTCACCAATATTCAGCCATGTTCCCTGGTGCGGGCAGGTGTTCAAATAGCCGAAAAATTGCTCGGCTGCGGTGCGAACGACAAAAATCGAATAGGGCTGAGTTTTTCCGTCCACAGTGACGCGCGATAGGCTGAACGCTTTCGCTTCGCCGGGCTGGATTTCCTTTGTCGCGCAGATGACGAAAAGTTGAACTTCGTCACTCATCCTCCGCAAGCTCCATTTGATCGCGATGGCCGGCGCTTGTATGGGCCCGCCCCAGGAGCCAATCTTCGGCAGCCATGTGCGATGCGCCCGTACGCCTTTCCGCAATTTCTGTTATGCTGATGCAGGAATCTTGCCGAACGAGCAAAGGAAGATAGTCGATGAGCACGATGACGGTCGTCGAAGAGGCAAACAAGGACGAATTGTCTCGTCTGGTCGGCTGTTATTTGTTTTCGGGCACCAAGATTTGGACCGAAGCGGGGGTTGCACACCGTCAGGATGGTCCGGCTGTCGTGCTCCCCGACGGAACCGCGCGCTGGCTCATACGAGGAAAAGACGTCACGCGTGACGTGAACGCTTTCTTTTATGAAAATAAATGGCCCACCGACAAAGGACTGGACAGCCCCGAAAAACTCGCCCTGTTCAAGCAAAAATTTAGCGAGTAAATCGCCCGCCGGCTCATGGGCCGACGGGTCTCAAGCTTTCGATCTATCGCCCCTCGCGCCGTTAGGCTGCAGCGCCGGCCAGCGCCTTCTCGCGAGCAGATTCAAGCTGCTCCCGAGACAGACGAAAGATGCCGCGGCCTCCGGCCAAAGCCTGATAGAGAGTTGGAGCCGCGTCGCTCAATTCGTTGAACCACTGCTGAGGCGACAGCTGGCTCGGTCGCTCGCTGATTTCGGCGACCGTGCCGTCGGACGCGAAACGGACATGGATTATCGCGATATCAGTCATCATATTCTCCGTATTTACAGGCCAGAGCCGAAGCCAAGCAGCTCCACCTTGATGTTCTCCGTGCCAAGGACAGTGGCGAAGCATGCAAGGCGGGACTTGGAGCCGACGCCGACGATCGCGTCGAGCTTCTCGTTCTCTTCGCGGGTTGTTTTAGAGAGCCCTTTGCGCCCTTCGTGCACGAAGACATGCCATGGGCTCAGGTCGCTCTTGGCTGCGTCGAAATCCGGCAAAAGCTTTTCATCCGCTGACCGGATCGCAGTTAGCAGCGTCGTACCTTCGCTGGCCTCGACTGTCTTGCCCGACGGCATGATCGTGATAGTTGACATGGTAATTTTCCTTACTCCCTGTTAGTTCAGATCAATAAATCGCCGCGCCGGCGCCTACGTTGACGGAAGCGTCCTTCATCGTCTCAACGATGAAGGCGATGTGGCTTTCAGTAAGATGCGCATGGAAGGGCAGTGCGACGCATCGATCGCTGATTTTCTCGGTGACGAGAAAATCTCCGCGACGATAACCGCAATCGAGATATCGCCGTTGCGTGTGCAGCGGCGCGCTATAGGCCGCCGCTTCGATATTTTCGACGCCGAGATCCTCGACGATCGAGTCTCTCGACGATCGGCTGAACCGCGTGCCGAGATGCACGACATAGAGGAACCAATGCACTTCAGTCACATCAGGGGCGATGTATGGGTCCTTGATTCCCTCAAACGACTTGATGTGCTTGAAGTAAAAGTGTTCGATGAGCTTGCGCTTCTCGAGAATCTCGTCAATGCGATTGAGCTGGGCCAAGCCGAGCGCAGCAGTGATGTCGCTCATTTCGGCTTGATAGGGCGCGCAAGAACCGACGACGACTGAGGAGCGCTCAGCCATTTTGTGCGCGCGAAAGCGTTTCAATGCGACAGCGACGTCAATGTCGTCCGTGACGACCATGCCGCCTTCGCCGCAGACGAGAGGCCCCGGCTGAGAGAAATCGAATACCGAGGTGTCGCCAAGGGCGCCAACAAGACGGCCCTTATATTTCGAGCCGATCGCCTCGGTGGAATCCTCCAACAAGGCGATACGCTTCTTCTTCACGATTTCACGCAGTTCGTCCCACGGCGCGGGATGTCCATTGGTGTTGCTCCCGACGATCGCGCGGGTCTTCTCGGTCAGCGCCGCCTCGACCTTCGCCGGCGCGATCGTTCCGGACCAATAGTCGATATCGACGAAAACGGGACGCGCGCCGCTGAGAGCGATGGCGTGAACCGTTTCCCTGAAGGAATATGGCGTAGCAATAACTTCGTCGCCCGGCTCTATGCCATGTGCGAGAAGCGCAAGCAGCAGCCCCATCGTTCCGCTGGATGTCGCGACCGCGAATTTTCTTCCAAGATAAGCGGCAAATGCGGCTTCAAACGCTTCGACGACCGGACCGCTGGAAAAACGACTCGATCGCAGCACCGTCTCGACGGCCGCGATGTCTTCGAGCGTCACATCAGGATCAGAGAGCGGAAGGAACTGAACAGAGTCCGCCGCGCCGTCGCCGCCCTCTTCCGCTTCATATTCCATCGCCGATGTCACGACGCAATCCTCCGATAGGCAAGAATGATCCCCGTCGCCTCCGCCGGCTCGCTCGTGACCTGAACGCAATGATCCTTTCCATTTAAAAGGTGCAGGTCACAAGCCGCATAGCTCGAATAGGGCGTTTCGATCACATCCGAAGCGTCGCATTTCGTAAATGAGAGATGCGGAAATTTCTTGCGCAACTCCGCGAGGTCGGGCCCGCCGCCATCCGTAAGGATCGCCCCGATCTGCGCCAGCTCTTCTGTGCTCACACCCATGCTCGTCCTCTTCCGCGCTAAGCTACTGCCAAAAGCGGCGCTCGACGTCTTCGTTGAGATAGTCGAGCAGTTCGCTCAGTCGCTCAAAGTCGCGATCGAACTCCCAGACGCCGACCGAATGATCCTTGCGAAGAAGGCGCCAATTTCGTGAGCGCTCGTCAAAGAGAAGCAACGCGACATCGACGACGCCGCCATCTGGATCGATGTTCCTCGAACAGCAAGGGCTCTGAATTCTGTAACCATTTGCTGTCTTCAACAGGATCGGCGTGACGTATCGGTAGCGGCGCCGCTTGGTGAGCGCGCGTTCGATCCGCTTGAAGTCAAACTCATTGGGCTGCGACGGACTCGAAAAATCCGTTTGCATCGCCAACGCCGGTCGCATCGCGTTCATCGCTAATCACAAAGGCTCGATCTCTTCTTCAAGGCAACCGACCACCAATCCATCCCCGAACTCGACAAGATAGATCGGCGTATTGGAGTCCGTGTGACTGCCAACTTGGACGATCTCGCCCAGCCCGCCGCTTGGCACCAGCAGCGCCTCCGGCTCCCTGTCCGGAAAGCCGCCGTCGTTAATAAGGTCGTTCAGCGTCTTTACGCGCTGACCCCACTGATATTTTGGAAGTCTGGGGTCAATCATCTCGCTGCGGCTCCAGGGAGCGGCAGTTCATCCTCCTCGTCGCGCGCAACCGCCGGCTCAAGCTCCTTACGTTTCATGCCGACGCGGTTGCCGCTTTCGGCGAACTCGACGCCGTAGATGTAGAACTGCTGGAGAAAGGTTCCGATGCTCACGACATAGCCAATCTCGCCCTTCTTCGCGAGAATGTCGCCGATCTCCTTGCCGGCATAGGTGCCATCGTTACGGATCGTCCGCTTGGCCTTCACTTTGTCGCCGAAGGAGAAGTAAGCCGGTTCGGTCAATTCGCACACTTCACTGTCGCGTACGATATTGCTCATCGCTTATTTCTCCTTCGCGATATCCGTCGCTGGCTACGCGGCGTTGATGAGGGCGCCTTGTCGGATTTCGGCGTCGCCGCGCTGGACATGTTCGATTTCGCCGGCGCTGACCTTGTCGAGATAGGCCTTGAACCAGGCGATCGCCGACTTCTCGATGAACTCATGCGCATATTGATCCACCGGCTCGATCCCCGCCTGGATCAGATCGTTCTTCGGACAGCCGCCGATCTTCGCCACAAACACCGCATGGCAGTCGTTGATCGCCCGGATCACCGTCTCCAGACTGTCCTCGTCGCCATAGCCGCCCTGGCAATAAAGATCGACCCGGCGATGGCCGACAAATTTCGCGCCTGAAGTCGAGAGCTCATAAACCTGGAACTCCTTCGCATGGCCGAAATGTTCGTTGATCAGGCCGGAGCCCTTCGTCGCAACCGCGATCAGCAGCTTGATGTCGCTTTGCGCCCCGGCAAGCGTCATCAGCTCTTCCTGCTTCGCCGCGACCTTCGCCAGACGCTCCTCTTCGACCTTCTCCTGATAGGCCTTGCGGCCCTCAAGATCATAATCGACCTCCATCGCCATGATCTTGTCCGTCGTAAACTCCGCGCTGCGATCCTCGCCCAAAAGGCCAACCGCGTCGGCGCGGCACTGACGGCAGTGACGCATCATGTTCATCTCGCCTTCGCAGCTATCCTGCAGCGCTTTCAACTCCTGCGCCGACGGACCGCGCTGGCCGGTCAGGCCAAACACCGTTCCATGCTCGGGCGAAGAGATCAGCGGCATGATGTTGTGCAGGAACGCCCCGCGCGACTTCACCGCCTTGTTCACATCGATCAGATGACGATCGTTGATCCCGGGGATCATCACCGAGTTCACCTTGCACAAAATCCCGCGCTCGGTGAGCATCTCGAGGCCTTGAAGCTGACGATCGGTCAGCAGCTTCGCCGCCTCGACCCCGGTGTAGCGCTTATGCTTCCAGAATACCCAGGGATAAATCCGCGCCCCGATCTCAGGATCGATCATATTGATCGTGATCGTCACGTGATCGACGTTAAAGCCCGCGATCGTGTCGACGTGATCAGGCAGGGCAAGCCCGTTCGTCGACAGGCACAGTTTGATGTCGGGCGCCGTCCGCGAAATCAGATCAAAGGTCTTGAAGGTTTTCTCCGGATTGGCCAGCGGATCGCCCGGACCGGCGATCCCTAAAACCGTCATCTGCGGAATGGTCGAGGCGACCGCCAGAACCTTCTTGGCCGCCTGCTCCGGCGAGAGCTTCTCCGACACCACGCCAGGACGCGACTCATTGGCGCAATCATATTTGCGGTTGCAATAGTTGCATTGGATGTTGCACGCCGGCGCCACCGCCACATGCATGCGCGCATAATGATGATGCGCTTCCTCGCTGTAACAGGGATGGTTCTTCACCTTCTCCCAGATCTCCGTCGGCAGATCGTTCTGACCCGCCCCGGAGCCGCAGCTCGCCTTGCCGCTCCCGCCAGACGTGCCGCACCCTTTGTGCTCGGCGATCTGCTGCATGATCCCGTCCAGAGACGTCGCAGAACCCTCGGCAGACCCCGCACCCGCCGCCGCGTCGATCCCCTCAATCCCATGCGTTTCGACCCCATGCGTGTCCATGGCTGAATCCTTCCGCTTCGCCCCCATCTGTCCCCGGGCGAAATCGCCAACAAGCCGACAGAGTTTAAAAGGCTTCTAATCTCACCATGGCAACTTGCATGCCAGCCAGACAAGCTAATAACGCTTATTATTTTCAGTAACTTATGAAAGGCGCTGGAGGCAGCGCCATACGTGCGGCGATCGGGGGCACGACGCTCTGTTCGGATTGCGACATGGGTTACGCAATATTTCGAACGTCGGGGAGAACATTTGACTGAAGGCATGAGCGGCCGTCGCGGCGTCGGAAGCCGTCGCTGGCGCCGTTCGCGCCCAGCCTCTCTTAATTTCGTCAGCCGTCGTTCGTCAGCCGCGCGGCGACGACTCGCCGGATCTCAGAATCGCAGTCATCGCGCATTTCGACGAGGAGATCCGATGGGGCCCGCTCGGCCACGACGAAACGCACGCGCAAATCCTCATCTTTACTCAACGAGCGTAACTGATTCACTGGGAGACGCTCCGCGACGAGCACGCGCACAAGGGGCTCGCGATCGTGCATCATCGCCCCAAGTCGCGCCGGCGCAATCCGTCGCGCCGCCTGGCGGCGCACTTGAGCATCGGGATCGCTCATTACAAGTGGCAACAACTCAGCAGACGCGCGCCGCGCTGCAACGAGACGCACCCCAGCATCCGAATCTCTGAGAAGCTTTATCAGCGCCCTTCCATCGACTCGTTGCGCTAACGCCATCCGCACCTTCGGCTCGGAATCATCCAGCAGTCGCTGCGCAAGCCGCAGGGGAAGACGCTGCGCGACCATCGCGCGCACGTCCGGCTCCTCATCGTCAAGCAGGGGCGTTAGAAGAAAGACGCTAGCATATTTCGCCGCGCCAACTCGCACTTCGAAATAGGGGTGATACAGATATTTGCCCGCCTCAAACGGATTGACCGAGAAGAAATGGTCGATACGTCTTGAGCGTCGATCGCGTACGCACGCCTGGCCGAGATTACATAATCCCCTCGCGCGGATTTCCTGATGCGGACAATCGCGGCAAGAAAGCAACTCGCCTTGCCAATCCAAGGCTTCCATCAGACTGCGCGCCCCAATCCCGGGCCACTAGGCTGGCACGCAGGTATTTTCGACCGGGCACACTTCTGCGCAGCGCGGCGTGTCGAAGTGCCCCTCGCACTCAGTGCATTTCTTGGGGTCGATAATATACATATCGTTCTTGAGACGAATTGCCGCATTTGGACATTCGAACTCGCAGGCCCCGCACACGGTGCATTGCGACGCGATAATTTTGTAAGCCATGGCGCACTCCCTCGTCCATTGGACTGCCTGGCCCAACTTTCAATTCGCGTGCCAAGCACGTACGGCAAGCGCCCTGGCTGAAAGGCCAGGACAAAAGGCGGGAGATCCGTAGCTTTTCTGACAAATGTCGATTGTTCGACAGGCGAAAGGATCGCTTCGTTAGAGCGGGTCCTCTCGAAGCAATCCCTAGAGAGAACCGCTCCCACTTGGGGCTCTCGCACGCGAACCCAACGCCCGCGGCGCACGCTAGAATCGCTTCACTTCGATATTGTATTTCTTAAGGGCGTAATTGACCTGACGGAGCGATAATCCGAGGAGACGAGCCGCCTTCGCCTGAACCCATCCGGCCTTTTCCATTCCTTCGATGAGCTTTTCTTTCTCGATCATCCGTCGCACCGGCGGATAGCCAACGCCATCCTTGAGGTCTTCTCCATCCTTCAGCTCTCTTTGAGACTCAGGCGAGCTTCCGAAAGGGAAACTGTAAACGCTCTCGCTTCCCGCGCTCTCAGCTGAGTGGCCAGCGGCAGATAGGCGCTGGCCCTCCGGCCCCGCCGGGCCAAAATAGGCGCCGCTTCCGCTCCCCGTCCACAACAGCGCAGAAAGACATTTGCCTGAAGCGCAAGCGAAATCCTTATCGATGATCATTTCGTCATGCGCCAACGTAGCGGTCCTGCGCACGCAATTCTCCAATTCCCGCACATTGCCGGGGAAGTAACAGCGCTGCAAAGTCTCGATCGCGCTCATGGAGAAGATTTGGCTACGCTTGTTTTCGGTGTTGAACTGCTCGAGGAAATTCTGGGCGAGCAGCGCGACGTCGCCAGGCCGTTCGCGCAATGGCGGCAGAAAGACGGGAACCACGCTAATTCGGTAATAGAGATCGGCGCGAAATTCGCCACGCGCGACCGCTTCCTCCAAATTCTTGTTGGTGGCGAAGATCAAACGCACGTCCACCTTCAGCGTGCGCGTGCCGCCCACCCGCTCGAATTCTCCTTCCTGCAACACGCGCAGTAACTTCGCCTGAAAAGCCGTGGAGATTTCACCGATTTCATCAAGTAGCAGAGTTCCGCCGTTAGCGAGTTCAAACCTTCCCGCGCGCTGCGCAACCGCGCCCGTGAAGGCGCCACGCTCATGCCCGAACAATTCCGATTCGAGGACGCTTTCCGGCAACGCCGCGCAGTTCAATTTAACGAAGGGCTTGGCTCTCCGAAGAGAGAGATCGTGCACGGCGCGTGCGAACAATTCCTTGCCAGTGCCGCTCTCGCCGCGCAACAACACCGTCGAATTCGACTTCGCGACGACCGCGATCGTGTCCAGAACCTCGATGATTGCGGGGCTTTCGCCAACGATGCCGGCAACTTCGGGCCGCGCCGCGCGCGAGTCGAGCGCCTTCTCCAATCTTGCCCGTTCGTTCAACAACCGCTGACGGTCCGCCGACAGCATGCGGTGCAATTTGACCGTCTGGCCGATAAGATTAGCGATCATCGTAAGGAAACGAATGTCGCCGTCGAAACTGTGTCCGGAGGGCTGCTCCCATACTCTGTTAACCGACAGAGTGCCTATAACGCCGCCATCGGCCTTGATCGCTACGCCGACAAAGGAGACCTTATCGCCGAGGCGCTGCGTGATGACCTCGACCGCGTCGGCGAACAATGGATCGCTACACACGTCCTGAACCACGATCGGAACGGCAGTCGCGACGAGACGGTCGATGATCTTGCGCGGAAGAATATCAATCGCGCGCAGCCCGCTCGGATTGGCTCCGCCTGATGTCGCGACGATCTCAGGATCGCCGTTCTGGTCGAGCACGACAATCATGCCGAGCCGCATGTCCATGAAGGAGCTGAGCACGCTCACGACATTTGTGAGCGCCTGCTCAAGCCGCGCAGGCGCCGTCAATATCTTGGAGATTTCGTAGATTCCGAATAGAGCCGTGTCGGGCGACGGCGTCGGAGCGCTCATTCCGACTTCAGAGGCTCTCTTAAAGCTCACGGCCGCCCCCCTTACGAACAGCCACGCCACATCGCGTCATATTTCGCACATGCGAAATTTATTGCCATTTTGACTCCAAATTTCGTGGTTGTCGTGTCTAAATTCCATACAAATCCATTACTTCTATGCTCAAATGCAGTGCACAATTGTAGAAGTCGCGACGCGAGTCTTCCGGCTAATCCAATGCTGCGCCGTGCGAAAGAGAGCTTTTTTTCGCGCTCGAAGGCTCTGCTAGACGATCCGTTCTTAAGCAATGCCATCCGCCAGCTCTTCCACGACCGTCCAGCCAACGCTCCCATTTGGATCTTTCTGAGAGAGAAAATCCAAATATCTTCGCGCCGCTTCCTCGTTTCCGCGGCGCAATTCGATGAAACTGAGCGCTTTTAACGTATAAAGAGCAAAACGTCCTGGCCCCTCATGAGCTTGCGCCCCAATCGGCCAACCGCTCGGGTCTTCTGACCATCCCGCCTGCTTTACCGCCTCTCTGAGGCCTTCCGCGGCGATATCCGCCGCGACATCTAGGCTGCCCATGTAGGTATGAATTTTGTACAGGCAGTAATAAGGAGCCAATTCACTTGGATTTTGAGTCAGCGCTTGCCGGAAGAGCTTGTCGGCGGTGGCGCGGTCGCGACGATATGCGGCCACACCCTGCTGCAACAACTCATCGATTTCTGGCGCCAATGCGCCAAAATTGACACGTTCAGCGTCGGAATGGGGCAATTCCATCCATTCCCCAAAGCAACTTCTAGGCCAATCATGACAATCCCCGTGCCGCGAGACGACTCTCGCCGCATTCCTCCTTGGGGAAAGCACGGCGCTACGCCCAGTCGCGGGGAAGATGAGAGTTTCAAAAACAGTCGGCTCCCGACATTGATTTGCTGACTAAGACCACAACGATTTCTCCGACATTGATTTCCCGAGGCGCGGCGCTTGAGGTGGAGTCGCAGTCGGATTTTGCTTCCGGATTCTGCGCTCCGCTTCATCTTGAGATCGAATGTTGAAAGTTCTTACGCCAAGGAATTCGGCTACGTCAGGCCGTCAGGAGTCCGTTCTGCTCAGACTGCGCTCGCTCGGCGTTCGTCGCGCAATAGTCCTGGTTGCGCTGATGCTCGTCGGCGGGTCGCTCGCTCGTTTCGGCGCTCAAACAGCTCACGCGGCGCTTTATTCCGATGACAGGCGGCAAGCGATGACCGAAGCGGACGTGAACCGCTTCGCCGGGGCCGGCGTGCTCATGTGCTACTCCGATTACGGCGCGCTGGAGCAGGCAGCTTATCGGAAAATGTCTGAGAGCCGGAGAAGCGATTGGCCCGCAGCTCCGCGTGGCGTATGGCAATTATCACAAGCCGTGAGCGCTTCTACGAGATAACGGCCTCGTTCAATATCGCTTGCGTAGGCGGGAAAGCCGATCAGCCAGAACGCAAGCAGCAAGGCCCGAATAGCGCCAGTCTGCGGCTGGCAGTCGGCATTTATAGCGTTTCGGCGCATTCGTGCAGCTCGGTCTCTGCGTCTAAAGGAGATTTTCGCCTCCATATCGGAACGATCGGCGATCGGTTGTGTGGCGTCAGCGCCCGAGAGAAAGGTTCGAGCCGTCGAGCACGGCATAGCCAAAACGTGCGCCGGTCACGACGGCGCCGGTGAATGTCGCGCCGGTAAGAACCGCATGCGTGAGGTTGGCGCGCGTAAGGTCGGCGCCGTCGAAATTCGCTTCCGGCAGTTCCGCGCGCACAGGAACCATGCCCTGATTGGCGGGATCGGCCCCGAGATCGGCGCCGATCATCTTCGCATTGCGAAAATTCACGCCCTTTCCGCCGCCTATGATGCGCGCATCCGATAGATCGGCGCCCGAGAAATTCGCATGATCAAGAAGCGCCGCATAGAGCGCGGCGGCTTTCATTGAGGCGTCCGAGAAGTCGGCGTTTTGCAGATCGGCGCGCGTGAAATTCGCCGCTGACAGGTCTGCCTTGGCAAACTTTGCGCCGGCGAGCCTCGCGGAGAAGAAGTCTGCGCCATGCAGGTCAAGACCGGAGAGATCGATGCCTGAGAGATCGAGATCAGCAAGGTCGATCGGCTTGCCATGCGCCTCGGTGAGCTTTTGCTCGATCTGCGCGCGTGACAGTTCAGCCGCGAAGGGGGCGGGCGCGGGCGCGACGACGAAAAGCGCTGCGCTCGCGATAAACGTAAGGCGGCAACCGTTTCGTGTGCGATTCAACAATCTCATTATCCGTTTCCCGTCGCTGAAAGCGAAGCGTATGTTCGCCGTTACGATCGATGCAACAGGACAATTTCATGGACGAGCCGGGAAATATCGGCAATATCAGAGTGCCGACGTCTGTCGTGGATCGTCGTTCCTTTTCACGATATTGAATGGAGATGAGACTTTCGCGATTTACACACTTCGTTCTCCTCGCCGCTTTTTCGCTCTTTGCCGGCGCGAGTCTGCCTGCAGGGGCCAGCGACTCTGAGTTGCCAACACGCCGGCTTGGCTTATGGCGTATTTCGACCATCTCGCCGGAGGTCGGTCTGCAGACCAATGACGTCTGCATCGAGGAAGGCGACAGTATCATCGGCGCTCGGGACGAAAGTTGCACGAAGCCCTCCGTTACGCATGCAAACGATGAGATCATCGTCACGTTCGAATGCGGTCCGAAGGATTCGCGCGAGGTCACCAGCCTGCTGTTCACGGGCGACTATCAGACTTGGTATCGCGCACAGTCGAGAATGACGGCGAAGGGCGCTCGCTCTGGCTTCACGATCGACGCGAAATTTCTGTCCGAACGCTGCAAGAAATAGGCGCGTCATTGATACGGAAGCATGGCGCCATGGCTGATCGTGCCTCGGACGGCGCTACTCAGCTTGCGATTCATATCGACCGGCGACTGTGCGGCGCATTTGAGAATATGCCGGCGCAGCCACGGCAAATAGTCGCGTTCGATCAATTCGAGGAGATGTGCGGCGTAGGGCTCCTTCGCCGCATCCCAATCGCGAACGGCGATTTTGCCGGTAGCGTCGCCTGAGATCGTCCAAGGCGTCCCAAGCACGACAAACTTTATCAGAGCCTTCCCTTCTGGGGCGCAACTGGGATCGACGGTTGACTCATTCCAGGCGACGATGAGCGGCGCACTGGGAAGTTCGCCGGCGCGACACTGATTCGTCATCGCTCTTTGGACAGTTTGGAGATGAACGCGTAAGGACGTTGGTCACTATCTCGACGCCGCACTTGAAACTGCATTACTCCAGGCCGCCGACTAGGGCAGAGCGCTATCTGAGCGCTTCATGCAAGTCTTTCATCGATCTGACGTGGGAACCAATCACTTTGTGAGTAGTTCTAGCTCAGCGTGCTTGGAACAGGCGATGCAGGGAAGACCCCAGGCAAAATCCCAACCTTCCGAACGTAGCTTGACGCCGAAGCTCGAGGTGAACTTGCGCGTGAATGGCGTGCAGCGTCGGCTGCTTCTTCGCTCATGGACCACTCTGCTCGACGCGCTTCGCGAACATCTCGACCTCACTGGGACCAAAAAGGGCTGCGACCACGGGCAGTGTGGCGCCTGCACGGTGCTCGTCGACGGCCGGCGCGTACTTTCATGCCTCACTCTCGCCGTCACGAAGGACGGCGCCGAAATCACCACCATTGAAGGTCTCGCAAAGGACGGCGAGCTCCATCCGCTTCAAAAAGCTTTCATCGAACATGATGCGTTTCAATGCGGTTACTGCACGCCCGGACAGATCTGCTCAGCCGTGGGACTGATCGCCGAAGGACATGCGAAGACGAGCGACGAAATTCGAGAATTGATGAGCGGCAATATCTGTCGCTGCGGATGCTATCCCAACATCCTCGCGGCGATCGAAGCGGCTATGCAAGGAGCCGAGACATGATCGATTTCGACTATGTCAAGGCTACGAATGTCACTGACGCACTTAACCGAATCTCGAAACATCCGGCTGCAAAATTCATTGCCGGCGGCACCAATCTTATCGACCTGATGAAGGAGGAGGTCGAGCAACCAACGCAGTTGATCGACATTACTGAGCTGCCGCTCAAGGGAATTCAAGAGACCAAGACAGGCGGCTTGAGGATCGGCGCCCTGACGCCCAATAGCGATCTCGCCTACGACGAACGCATCACAAAGCGCTACCCGCTTCTCGCGAGCGCCGTTCTCGCAGGAGCCTCCGCACAATTACGCAATATGGCCTCGACCGGCGGCAATCTGCTGCAACGAACGCGTTGCCTCTATTTTTATGACATCACCACGCCCTGCAATAAGCGAACGCCAGGATCCGGGTGTAGCGCAGCAGACGGCTTCAATCGCATGAACGCGATACTGGGTTGGAGCAAATCCTGCATCGCCGTGCACCCTTCCGACATGTGCGTCGCGCTAGCCGCGCTCGACGCCTCGGTTCATGTCGCGGGCCCGAAAGGCGATCGCACTGTCAAATCTGTCGATTTTCATCGCCTTCCTGGGGACGCCCCCGAAATCGACGCCAATATCGCGCGCGACGAGATCATAACTGGGATTGAACTGCCGCCCGAAGGGTTCGCCCGCCACTACAGCTATCTGAAAATCAGGGATCGTCTGTCCTACGCTTTCGCGCTTGTTTCAGTCGCCGCCGCTCTGACCATCGAAGGCGATGCAATCAAGCGCGCCCGCGTCGCGCTAGGCGGCGTCGCCCATAAGCCTTGGCGCGTTTCTGCCGCCGAACAGATTCTCGAAGGTCGGCCGCCCGGCCGAGAGGCGTTCCGCGAAGCCGCCGACATCATTCTGCAAGGCGCAGCCGGCTTTGCGCGTAACGCCTTCAAGATCGAACTCGCGCGTCGAGCGGTTATCCGCGCTCTTGAACAGGCCGCCGCCGGTACGCCGCAGTCCCAGTCTGTGAAAGTCATCGCATAGGCCTCGCCATGAGCGCTGTCGGCACAACTAATATCGGAAAACCGGTCTCGCGAATCGACGGGCCGGCAAAGGTTACGGGCGGCGCCAAATATGCCGCCGAATTCGGTGCGCGCGATCTCGCCTATGGTTTTGTGGTTTCGAGCCCGATCGCCAAAGGACGTATTAGCAGCATAGACCGGAGCGCTGCGCTCGCAACGCCTGGCGTAATTGAGGTGTTCGCATACGACAACAGACCTTCCGTCGCCTCCGAGCACGAAAAATACACGGACGAAGCAGCGCCGCCTGGTTCGCCCTTTCGGCCGCTTTACGACGATGAGATTTTCTATTCAGGGCAACCCGTGGCGCTTGTCGTTGCGGAGGAACTCGAGATTGCACGCTTCGCCGCCAGCCTCGTCGACATAACATACGAAACGGGAGCGTCGATCACCGATCTCGACAGGCAAATCGACAAGGCCTTCGAGCCGCCAAAGAAGCGAGCGCCGGACTGGGACCCCTCCCCTCGTGGAGATTTCGACAGCGCGGTGTCGCGCGCGCCCAAACATATTCGCAAGGAATATCGCACGCCCGTCGAGCACCACAACCCGATGGAAAACTTCGGGAGCACGGCGATTAGGGAGGAGAACGGTCGCCTCACGGTCTATGACAAAACGCAAGGCGCGCCCAATTGCCACCGATATTTATGCGCTGTGTTCGGCCTGCCCGAGGACAAAGTGCGCGTCTTGTCCCCCTATGTCGGCGGCGCCTTCGGCGTCGGCCTCAGGCCAAACTATCAGCTGTTCTTGGCGGCGCTTGCCGCAATTGGCCTGAAGCGATCTGTCCGTGTCACGCTGACGCGGCAGCAGATGTTCACGCTCGGCTATCGTCCGCAAACAATTCAGACGCTGACGCTTGGCGCCGCGAATGACGGACGATTGGTGGCGTTGAAGCATGACGCCATCGCCAATACCTCTCGCTTCGAAGACTATCAGGAGCCCACCGTCGTTTGGTCTGGCGCGCTTTATCGCTGCGCCGATTCGACGGTCGCCTCGAAGCTCGCGCGGGTGGATCTCTTTACGCCCTGCGATATGCGCGCGCCAGGCGGCGCGGTCGGCGTATATGCTCTTGAATGCGCCATGGACGAGCTCAGCTACGCGATCGGTATCGACCCGTTAGAGCTTCGGCTCAAGAACTACACCGAGACGGATCAGAACCAAGACAGGCCAATCTCGAGCAAGGCGTTGAAGGACTGTTATCTCCAGGGAGCCGAGCGCTTCGGCTGGTCGAAGCGCAAACCCGAGCCCCGTTCGATGCGCGACGGACGCGAACTGGTCGGCTACGGCATGGCGACCGGGATTTGGGCGGCGTTGCGACTGCCAACGAGCGCGAGAGCGAGTCTCGCGCCCGACGGGAGCTTGGAAATCGCATGCGCAACAGCCGACATTGGCACCGGGACTTATACAATTTTAGCCCAGATTGCCGCTGAAATGCTCGGCCTTCCGCTCGAGAAGGTCAACATCAGGCTTGGCGACTCCGACCTGCCGGCGGCTCCCGTCGAAGGCGGATCCTGGACGGCCGCCTCCGCGGGCTCAGCGGTGATGGAGGCCTGCGACGGCATACGCAAGGAACTCCTCAAGCGCGCCGCCGCAGTCAAAAATGCGCCGCTCAGCGGCGTGAAGCTCGCCGACGTCGCGATGGTCGACGGCGAAATCCGAGTGAAGAGCGATCCGTCCCGCGCCATGTCGCTGTCGCAACTGTTGCGCGGCCTCAAGGAGCCAATCACTTCGGAAGTGACGTCTGAGCCAAACGAGCGTGTCTTGGAGCAATATTCGCATTTCGCTCATTCGGCGGTGTTTGCCGAGGTGAGACTCGACGAGGAGCTTGGCATGCTCCGCGTCGAGCGCATCGTCAGCGCGGTGGCCGCCGGTCGCATTCTGAATCCCAAGACAGCAAGGGGTCAGATCTTGGGAGGCATCGTCGGCGGCATTGGCATGGCGCTTCACGAAGAGACGGTGATCGATCACCGATTTGGCCGCTTCATGAATCACAATCTCGCTGAGTATCATGTGCCGGTAAACGCCGACATCCATGCCATCGATGTCATTTTTGTCCACGAGGAGGAGCATCGTCTAAACCCGCTCGGCGTGAAAGGCGTCGGCGAAATCGGCATTGTGGGCACGGCCGCCGCTATAGCGAATGCAGTGTTTCACGCGACCGGCGTTCGCGTCCGCGATCTTCCCATCAGCATCGATAAGCTCCTCGAGCTGAGAGAGCCTGCGAATAGTCGCGCTACATAAATGAATTTCATTTCGAAACTCGAAAACTCAAAGGCCGTCTCGGCAAGAGACGTTCTCGTAAGCGCCCGTCGGTGGCTCGACGCGTTCGGACAGGCGGCCCTTGCGACTGTCGTCTCAACCTGGGGCTCTTCGCCCGTGCCAGTTGGCGGACAAATGGTCATCGGTCCGAGCGACCAGTTCGAGGGCTCTGTGTCAGGCGGTTGCGTGGAAGTGGAAGTGATCACCGAAGCCGCGGACGTTCTGACTTACGACCGGCCGAAACTATTGGAGTTCGGCGTTGCTGAGGAACTGGCGTGGAAGACCGGCCTGCCCTGCGGCGGCGCCATCAGCATCTATGTCGAGCCGCTGCGACTCGAGCGAGACGCAGCCTTTCTGGACAGGATTCTCTCTGCTCGCCGCGCGCGGAAATCACTGGCCGTTGTTACAACTTTTGCGACCGGAGAGCGACGTCTATTTGATGCTGGGGAGTCAATGCCGGCTGAGATCGCCGAAGGCCTTATGGCGGGCGAGAGTCGAATTCTCTCTATCGGAGATGAGCCGTCTTTCTTGCATGCGTTCGCGCCGTCAATTCGCGTGGTCATCGTCGGGGCGACGCATGTCGGCCAAGTTCTTGCCGATCTTGCCGCGCGTATCGGCTACGACGTGGTGGTCATCGACCCACGGGCGGCATATGCGAGCGGGGAACGCATCGGGAATTTCAAGACGCTCACTGATTGGCCTGAGGCGTCGCTCAAAACCTTGGGGCTCGATCCAAGGACCGCGGTCGTCGCTCTGACTCACGCCGCCGCCATTGATGACGAGGCGCTTACCGAGGCGTTGCGCTCGCAGTGCTTCTACATCGGCGCGCTGGGCTCGAGCAGGACACACGCCAAGCGCGTGCAGCGGCTCGGCGCTATAGGCTTCAGCGACGCGGAGCTCTCCTGCATCAGCGCCCCGGTGGGACTGCCGATCGGCGCAAAGGGACCGGCTGAAATCGCTGTCTCGATTCTCGCTGAGATCGTGAAGGTCGTGCGCGGGGTAAGCGAGAAGTGAACCTTGCAGCCGTGCTTTTGGCTGCAGGAGCCTCAACGCGTTTTGGAACAGAAAACAAGCTTCTCGCCGATCTTGGCGGAAAGCCGCTCATCCGCCGGGTCGCCGAAGAAATCCTGCGCAGTTGCGCCGAAACCGTCGTCGTCACCGGCTGCGATCGGCCACTGATTGAAAAGGCTCTTGAAGGCCTGCCGCTTCGCTTCGCACATAATGCGAATTGGATAGAGGGGATGGGGTCCTCGATCGCTATCGGGGTCAAAGCGCTTGGCTCAAAAACTCAAGGCGCATTCGTTGCGCCGGGGGATATGCCCTTTTTGACGTCAGACCTGCTCAGAAAGCTGATCGCACCCTTCGAGGCGAGTCAGGGGACATCAGTCATCTATCCAACCACGCCAATGGGTGAGCAGCGCAATCCAGTGCTCTGGCCTCGACGCTTCTTTCCCTTGCTCGCCTCGCTCTCCGGGCCGAAAGGCGCCAAGCAATTGCTCGTGGACTGCAAGAAGTCTCGAAAACACGCGATCGTCCTCGACGAAGGCGCCTTTACCGATATCGATTTGCCCGCAGATTTGGAAGCTGCGCGTTCGCGCTGGAAATCGTGAATGCTGACCGGCTGGCGCTCTGAAGCCGAAACGCCGCTCTCATCGAGCCAATTTAGGCCCTCGGCGCGCTGCGAGCGTCGCAGGCCGGCAATCAGCTGCTCGCGCTGCATAGCAAGCAGCTCGCAGATGTGACCGCGCTGCTCGCCTCGCGAGGACGCGCTTAGTCGATCGAACGTGACGGGGAGCAGCGCGGTCGCCCAATTGGTCCATCTCATCCACAAATATTTCATCTGGGCCATCGTCTCGTCTTGTATAGCGGCGGCCCTTCTATCCAGATTTGGGCTTTGGATAGGTGAGGTCGATGTCGCGCTTCTAATAGCGCCGCAGGGCAAGTTAATCTCAGTTTGCCGCCGGGCTCGACTCTGGCTCACACTCTTGGCGCGAATAATAAACTAGAGAGGAAGGGACATGGCGGGAATATGGGCGCAAGTAGCGATGGTGTTTGGTCTGGCGCTGATCGCCAGTCTGATCGCACATCGCTATCGTTTTTCAACGGCATTGGTGGAAATTATCGTTGGCATGGTCGCGGGCTCCTTCCTTGCCGCCCTTGGCGGCTATGCGGCTTTCTCCGTTCAAGAGCCGTGGGTGAAAGCCTTCGCCGGCATTGGGGCGATATTCCTCACCTTCCTTGCTGGCGCGGAACTTGATCCAGACGTTTTCCGGATGAAGTGGAAAGAGGCCGCCGCCATTGGCGTGGCGAGCTTCCTGCTTCCTGCAATCGGATGCTGGGCGGCCGCGCATTATCTGCTTGGCTGGGAAAGCTCGCCGGCGCTTCTCGCCGGCATCGCGCTCGCGGCCACGTCGGTCGCCGTCGTCTACACGGTGATGATGGAATACGGATTCAATCGCGTCGAGTATGGCAAGACCATCCTCGCCGCCTGCTTCATTACCGACCTCGGCACGGTGGTGACTCTTGGGCTCGTCTTCGCGCCCTTCACGTGGAAGACGCTACTATTTGTGGCGGCGCTCGCCGCCGCGTTCATCGGCCTACCGAAAATCACGCCGCGCGCTTACGCTGTCTTTGGCGGCAAGCCTTCGGAATTCGAAGCGAAATTTCTGCTTTTCTGCTTGATGGCGCTCGGCGCTCTCGCAGTCTGGGCGGGGAGCGAGGCCGTTCTGCCGGCCTATCTCGTCGGCATGGCGCTGGCGGGAAGCGTCGGGCGCGACGCTGCGCTGGTCAAGCGCCTCCGTGCTATCACCATTGGCCTGCTCACGCCGTTCTACTTTATCCGCGCAGGCTATTTCGTGTCGATTCCTGCCGTTCTGATGGCGCCATTCGGTGTGATCGCTCTCATCGCCGTCGAGATCGCGACCAAGATCGTCAGCGTCTACCCGGTCGCCAGAGCCTTTAAGGCGCCGCATAAGGACGCGATGTATACGACTCTGCTAATGGCGTCCGGTCTGACCTTTGGCACGATTTCGGCGCTCTTTGGGCTCTCCAACAAGATTATCGACGACGGACAATATTCGACGCTTGTCGCAGCCATCATCGGCACCGCTATCATTCCGACTTTGATAGCCAACAGATTCTTCCTTCCGCGTCATTTGCTGCCAAAAGACGAGGCCGAGTTGCACACGCCAGCACACGAAGCCGAGGTCGAGGAAGCGTTGGATGACTCCGAAATACGTTCTTAGCAACTGTCTAGAAGAGATAGGCGGCGATTTAGATTGCGGGTTGCGCTCGTCGACCTATGTTCGAATTTGACGACCTGATGCTTGGCGGGCTTCCTGCAGATAATTGCTATGCGCGATACAACGGAGGCAAGGGCATGAACTTTAGCGCCTCCCCCATTAGTGTAAACGGCGGAATGGCGCCGGTCCCGCAGATAGTCGCCGAAGTGGCGATGAGAGGGGAACTCGCGCGACTTTCGACGAAAGGAATTCTCGCTGTGCGGATAACGTGAATGATGAGGGTTTAACTCAGCAAGGATTGTTTTTTCTCATGCCGAAAGCGCGGGAAGCCTCACGGCTGCTCCATGAGCTCCTCTGCCGAGAGCTTCGTGAGCGCCTGCTCGCGCTTCTTGGACGCGTAGCTCGGATAGGCGAGCCAGACGACCCCCGCGAGAAAGATGAAGGTCATCGCGCCGAACAGAAAGGCGTCATTGAGCGCGAGGATCGCCGCCTGTTGGCGGATGAGCTGCGCCGCCCGGCTCCGCGCCGCATTCGGCGGCATGCCCATCGCCTGCATACGATCCAGGAATGAGGTGAGCAGGTCGAGCGAGGCGAAGCGCCGTCCGCCGAAATGATCGGCGAGGTCAAGCTGATGGAACGGGGTTCGACGGAAAACAACAACGCCGAGCAGCGTAATGCCCATGGCGCCGAACACCGTGCGCAACATCGCGAGCTCCTCCGCCGCGCGGATCAGACGCTCGCCCGCGAGACCGGCCATGGCAAGGGTCGCGAGCGGGGCAAAGAACATCGCGAGCGAAAAGCCGAAGAAGAACATCGGCGTCGTGACATTATCGAAAGAGGCGCTCTTATCGTAATGGCCGAGCCACACAAAGGTCACCGCGAGTCCGATGAAATTGAGGAACACGATGAGGCGCGCGTCGATGTTCCTGGTGAGTTCGTGCACCACGGCGGCTGCGGCCATCGCGAGAAAGATCATGGTCAGATAGACCATGCCGGCGAGCGAAGACGTGTAGCCGAGCAGCACCTGCAGTTGCACGACGAACACCGACAACAGGCCCTGAATGATCAGAAAACCGAGCAGCGAACAGAATGTCGCGATGGCGAAATTGCGGTGCAGGAATAGGCGCAGGTCGAGGGCGGGCCGCCGCTCGCCGAACTCCCAAATGATGAACATTGGAAGCGCCAGCAGAACGAGTAAAAGCAGCCATACGAGCAGAGGCGAAGCGAACCAGTCGAAATCATTGCCCATGTTGAGCATCGTCTGTACGCCGAGAAGAACCGTCGCGAGCAAAATGAATCCGATCGTGTCGAAGCGCGTCACGCGGCGCTCAAAGCCGCGCCCATAGAACAGCGCCGAAATGACGGCCGCCACCAGTAAGACGATCAGGACGTTCGAATAAAACAGCCAGCGCCAGTTGAAATATTCGGCCCAGAAGCCGCCCATGAAAACGCCGATGGTGAAGGGCGCCATGCTCATGACGCCCCAGAAGCCGACTCCAAGCGTACGCTGGTCATCCGGATATTGCGTGAGCGTCACCGATTGCGCGAGCGGCAGGGCGACGCCGCCGGCAAGGCCGAGGAAAAAGCGCATAGGCGCGAAAAACCAGATCGTCTCGCTCGCCGCGCACATCAGCGAGAAGATGGCGTAAACGACGAGCGCGCCAATGAGCGCGCGATAATCGCCAAACCGTCCGGAGAACCACCGTGACAACGGGAGCCCGAGGGCGATGCCGACCATATGGTCGGTCGTGGCCCAGGTGCCGTAACTCGGCGTCACGCCTTGAAGGCTCCCAGCGGCATAGGGCGCGAGCACCGTGTAGCCCGGCACGTTCGAGAGCATGACGACGTTCGTCGCTCCAGCCGCGCCGTTAAGCAGAAGGAAGCGCCAGCCATGGATGCGCGCCGGCCTTTTCATGGCGTCCGCCCCGCAGCTTGCGATCGCTCCCGCGAATCTTGACGCGTGGCCGTCAGCGGTTTCCCGGAAGGAGATGTCGGTTGCGGCATTGGGACGAACTCCCGGCGACCCTACGCAGAACAGGAGTCATCAGCCGAAAGGCGGTTAAAGGCGAACTCCATCGCCAGCAAAAAACATAACCGAACCCGTCCCAAGCTTGTCAAGTGCGGCGGCGGCGCGTCATAGGAGTTGGGCGTAAGAAACGAAGGAGCCGACGTGACGGGGATTTGATCGCAGATCGCGTTGGTTTTCGCTCTCGCCTTCATCGCAGCGAAGATCGCCAATCGCTTCCGAATCTCGACCGCGCTCACCGAAATCATCGTCGGCATGTTCGCTCCCATGATATTGTCCTGGACGATCGGCGCCGACGCTTTCGGCGTTCAAGAACCCCGGGTGGAAACTACCCGCGGGCGTCGGCGCCATAATGCTGACCTTTCTCGCCGGCGCCGAACTTGATCCAGACGTTTTCAAGCTGGAATGGAATGAGGCCGCCGCGTTGGTTTGAGGGTCGCCCCGACGTCCCGCCCTCCGAGGCGGATATCGTCACGGTCGACGCCTCGGATGGCGCGTCTTTATATGGCTTACATCATCGCCGGGAAGTCTCTCCAGAGAGGACCGTATTCAGGAGCGCAGCGTATTCATCCAGCGTCCGAGCGAAGTCGAAGTCTTCCGAACGACGTGAAGCGCGCTCGGCATAATGCGCTCGGCGAGCGGAGTCCGCCAGTTTGCGCATCGCCTCTGCCATAGCCGCCGAGTCTCGCATGGGCACGAGAATGCCATGCGCCGCCTCGGTGGCGCGCGTAACTTTGGACGCTCCGCCTAGGATTTCGGAAGGCCCGGAATCACAATCCGTAACTGCCACGGGGACGCCGACCGCCAGCGCCTCGACCAGCGCGTTTGGAAATCCTTCCGCGTTGGAAGCGGACACATAAGCATATGCTCTGCGAAGGCATGCATAAGGATTGTCGACATACCCCGGCAAATGCACCCGATCGCCAATGCCGCGCACAGCCGCAAGCCGGAGAAGAGCCTGGCGTTCAGGACCCTCGCCCAATATAACGAGATCGCCCTCCACATCTGCCTGCGCGAAGGCGTCGATAAGCATCGCAAAATTCTTGTTTCGCGTCAGCCGCCCAATTGCAAGCCACGTTGTCGGCGGTAGCGCGATCGGCGCCGGCTCCATTGCGCGCGTCATGATGGAATCGCGCTGAATGGGATTGTAGATCACGGAAATCTTGCTGGCGGACACGCCGTAGTTTTCGCGCAAGTCCTGCGCAACGCCATGGGACGTCGCCACGATGTGTTCAGCGAGAGGGTACAATAGCCGCACGATCAGCTTGTTAATCGCCGCGCCGCGGCCGAGATGGCTCGATGTATGGACTCGCTCGCTCAGCACCACAGGCGCGCCGGCGAGCAATCCGGCGACGACCGCGACGCAGTTCGAGCGGGTCAAGAAGCTGAATAGAAGATCTGGTCGCTCGCGCTGAACGAGGGCGACCAACTGTGTGACGCTTGCGACATAGCCTTGCTGGCAATCGAGTTGATGACGCCGGATTTCGACAGGGATTTTGTAAACTTCTGGAAGCCGATCGAGGAGCACAAGTTCGATATCAGCCGAAAGCCGATCCGAGAGTCTTTCTATCAGCGTTGCGAACACCCGCTCGGCGCCGCCGCCTTCCAAAGAATTAATAACGAAGAACGCCCGCTTTCGCCGTGATTGAGTCAAGCGCTTCCCCTTTGCAGAAGCCTGAATCTCATAAAGTCGAATAGTCGAATGATGTGCAGGGCGAGATAAGACGCGAATCCTTCACGCCAATAAAACTTATCAAGAAAACTGTCCGGTATGGGCCGGCGAAAAGCGGCCTGCCGGGCATATTGCCATGTCACAAGATTGCTGACGCGTTGCAGTTTACGTAAAGTCGCTTGTGGATGTCGCGTCTCTTTGATCATACGCTCCGCAACCAGCACGACAGGGTGGAGAAATGGTTCGAAGCGCGACGATTCTTGCCCAACGACAGCTTTATTATAATGAGCAGTAGGGACGGACGAATAGGCGCCGCGCCCTCTCTCCATGAGGCGAAGCCACGTAGCCTTGTCCTCGCCCCGCCGATATTGGCTCGGAAATCCGCCGATTGCGATCAGCTCGGCGCGCCGGATCAATGTTGCAGATGTCCACATTGGACAAGAACGTCGTCGCAGCCATAGCGCCAGAAACGCGTCTAAATCAAAAACCTCGTCGCCTTGGATTTGCTTGCCGCATGCGTCCTGACTGCGACGCCCAACTGGATAAACAATTTGCCAACTGCAGAAGGCGCAGGATAATTGCTGGTCCCTTTCCACCAGTCTTGTCAGTGACGCAAGATGCGTCGTTTCCCATGTATCATCTGCATCGAGTAGCGCAATCCAATCGCTTTTTGCCTGCCAGATACCGAGATTGCGTGCGGCGGATGGACCGCTTTGCGCCGTCGCCGTTCTGATAATCTTTATTCTTGGATCATTCATGCTTTCCACAAGCGTGGCGCCGCCATCTGTTGAACCGTCGTCGACGACAAGTATCTCAGTTGGTTGGTGAGTCTGCCGCTGCACCGATTCAATGGTTTCGACGATGTGACTCGCCTTATTATAGAGTGGAATTACGACTGAAACATCGGCCATCGTTGTTAGCCTAATCCTTCCGCGGGAGCGGTCATGACGCTCTGCAAGAAGCGTCGCGTTCCCTCCCGACCACTGATAAAGAAACGATTAGCGGTTCACGCCCTTCCGACGCTCACATAGGCAAAGCCGCGCTTGCGCACGTCGGCCGGTCGATAGACGTTGCGCAGATCGACGATGATCGGCTGTTTCAGGAGAGTCTTCACCCGATCGAGATCGAGCGC